>Ga0114996_10003477_pt1 | contig 19529 bp, 36 predicted proteins | sample ArcticOcean_MG_C_4_FD_87039 | JGI IMG/M metagenome (GOLD analysis project Ga0114996, IMG submission 87039) | Marine microbial communities from western Arctic Ocean - ArcticOcean_MG_CB4_134 | ecosystem: Environmental > Aquatic > Marine > Oceanic | place: Arctic Ocean: Canada Basin | collected...
AATCGGTGGACCCCTACCGTCTGCATTCTGAAATAGTTGCCCCCGACTTTTTACCTGTCTTTACCGACTGCTTCATACTGTTTCATACTATTTCCTATTGTTTCATACTATTTCATACAGGACAAACTCGGACCAGAGCATACAAAATTAGACCGAAAAGTGTCCTACCCTCTGGTGGGTCTTGAAGTCTTTTCTGTTTTTATATTATTAAGGAGTCATGAACAGGGTCTTGAAGTCAAAAAGTTTTAGGAGGAATGTGGCATATTCCTGCGGAAACAACTGCAACTCAGTTTGTAGTGATACCCAAAAGTTTATTTAGTTGGCGTGCATCACTATAATCATGGATGTTAAAGAACTATTGAACTGGGTTAGTCGCCAATCAGATAATGCCTACCTCATAGAAGTTTATGCAGTTAAGTCATTAGACAGTGGTATGCAATTTCCATTAGGTAAGTTACCACCTAATAAGATTCTGGCGGTAAAGGAACTATTGAAGGAATACGGGTTGAATCTCGCACAAGATAAGATAGTTGCAGATTCCATTTCATACACGCCTGATTGGATACCCGAATCTGATGATTTGGATGCTTACTGGTGGTTCAGGAAAGAAGATTCACATTGGAACTTGGGTGTTAGGTATGTGTTTGAGGGAGAAAAGTTTGACTTTAATAGTGTGGCGAAAATTGTGAATGTGGACTTCACTGTTTCTTTAGAAGAATTAGAAGCGAAACTTTATAATGGTGGAACAGACTAATATGGATGGTGATTGAATGGTAACTGATACAACACATATTGAGGCCCATTATACTTCAATCATTCAATTTGATTTATCAGATTATGATTTGAAAAGTGAAGATATTGAGGCTTATTGGATTAAGTTTGGAACACTGACAGTGGTGCTGAAGGATGGTTCAGAACAAAGTTTTGAGCCACCCAATGAACCTGAAACAGATTATAAATGGCCAACTCATATTCAAGAATGGGCAGAGGATGATGATGAAGAATGGAAAGAAAGTTTGAAGCCAATTGAGGTGGAGGAGAGAATCATTATTGAAGAAGAAGAAGTGGAAGAGGAAGAGGATTAAAATGAATGAAAAAGAAATTATTGAAGTATTAGAAATTACATTGAGTGAAACTGCTCAACAAATGAAAGAAAGTATGGCCGAAGTCAATGCTGTTGTTGAAATTGCCCAAGATTTTCGCAAAGATTATGATAAGTTGATGGATGCAGTCCATTATCTATCTGTGATGTATGGGACTTCACACGAGGCTGATGCCATGAGCAGGCTTCAAACCATATACACACGACTCCAAAACACTTGGGGCGGATGAATCATAAACTTTAAGTATCAAGCAACCGTAGTTTAATCTATGGAGTTTGGCGAAGTCTTAATCCAGTTGAGGGATGATTGTCCTAAGACTACTGGGTATGATGAAAATATCATTCTCTTGAAGGAAATAGAAATATCATTGGTTGATGGCTGCAAACAAGATTTGCAGTTAGAGGTTGTGCCTGAAGTTGATGAACAGTATATCCGGGACTCGGAGGACGAAGTAAACATTTTGATATGTATTCATGATTCAACACCTCCAAGGGGGTTTAATTGGACCATGAATGAGTTAGATGTATGCAAGTTATTCAATGACCCAAAAATTACCATAGGTGTTATGGTCGCATCCCCTCGCCATAGTGATATTTTCTTCAATCATTTCAGCGAGACTTATGGAATAGGCGAGTGGGAAGGTTATGCCCCAGAAAAATTAGATGAGTTTTTTGAGAATTGGGTTATGTATTTAGTATTAGGTGTAAAGACTGGATTCTTTTGTATGAATTGGACTCATAATCAACTACAACAAATCTTAAAGAAGGTGGTTTGATGGTAAACTTTAATTATGCTGCCAAGTATGGAACTGCATTTGAGGATTTTGGAAGTTGGGTGGATGTAAGTTATGAAGAGTTCCTATATGATATGACTCAGCAACCAGAAGTATTTCATATTAATAGTCATGTGCCCTTCATAGGATTTAGTAAACGGAAATTAACTAATACGGGCAGGGTAGCCAAAAACGAAAGTGTGTGGATACCTATTAAAGAATGTGTAGCGATAACTTCACCATCTTCTAATGAGGTCTTACTACTCGTGCCTAATCTGAATGATAAAGTTTTACCACGACTCACTCATTGGGCACCGGGGGTCACCTCTGATAGACCTCAGTTTGGGGCGCAAAAATACTCTGGATATACTAAAAGATTTATTGATGCTTTTGTGGAGACTGGGAATATGAATTGGGACCGACCTATTATACCCTTGATGGGAGATGAAGGAAATAGAACTCGGTTCAAAAATAAACTACATCAACTATTGATAGGTCTAAACCTTTCGTGGCACAATCCAGACTACTACTCAATGGGCTATGGTCGTGAATTAGATGTAGGCAGACGAAACAAACACTATGAAACTCAGACCGAAATTGAAGAGGAGGCCAGAGAAAAGTTTTTGAGTGCTGTGTTTCAGAATGCCAATGCCATGAATGAGAATTATGAAGAGGCACTGCCAACTGAACCACCATATTATCTTCAGTATGTCGTTGATAAACAAACTTTTTTGGACAACTTACAAGCAGCCAAAAATCAATATGATTATGTGGAAACTGATTTGGGTGGTGTATTGTGGCACGCATCTGGATTCCTAAACATAAAAGTTTTAACAGAGATAAGAGGACTATCACCACAAGGGAAAGACATCAAACTTTTGAATTGGACTACCTCAAAGAATCTTCTGGATTACTTAGATATTGCACCAAATCCTTTGCGACCATTTTTATGGGAATTAGAACTTGTCAATGATAAGCATGGTAATTTAGTTCCTTATGGGACCAGTTATACAGGACGATGGGGAATAAGCCCAAAGTATCGGGGCATACATGGATTATTACCTTTGGGTAAATGGCGTTCTGTTTCACCCCGAAAAGAATGGCAAAACTATTCATTAGATATTGAATCAGACTGGGATAGGAGAAGCCATTGGGGACAAGTATTAGAAGCAGAAACTTTTGAGGCGGGCAGTAAGTATCCACCTAAGTATTTGGATTTATCTCAAACAGGAACTTGCTTTGTCGCTACACCTCACTTTCAAGAACAATGGAATGATAACAATCGGTATGGGCCGAGTGAAACTAAAAGTTTACCAGACCTTTTAGGAAGTTGGAGAGATGGTAAGCCATGGTTTTGGGAACAACTATTGACTGCACCAATTGAGGGAAACTTTTATCATATTAGAGTGAGGACTGAGGGTGTGGTTGTAGCCTATATCAAATACACCAGAAGATTTAATCGTAGCCGAGGGCGACAAGAAATAGAATTAGTGACTGTAACCCCACCGAGTATCCCCAGCCGGGGGTTGGAAGGATTCACTATTACAGGGAGGGCGCATTCTGATACCACTGAATGGCCGAAACATTCACTATCATTTAATGCAGAAACCTTTAATAGTATGGATGTCTTACCACAAGTGATGGCAGCACATAACAACTCAAAAGGATATTGCCCTATATGTAGTGGACCCATTCCTAATGCAGAAGATAAAGGTAAATATCCGGGTGCTATGAGTAGGTATGATAATGAAACTGAAATATGTTCTTTATGTGGTTCGGCTGAAGCCCTTGCCCCTATGATGGATGATGATGCGGGGGTGACTATGAAGGTTGGATACCAAAACCGAGATTGGGAATTATGGCGACAAGGAGTGAAAATTGGAAGAAGTGCTGTCAAAGTAATGATGGTAGCCTCTGCACAGGCCGCAAAGAGAATCAAAGAAGGGAAAGTCCAAATTGAAGATATTACAGATAAATATATGGAGGGAAATGAATGAAACAAATTATTGATGCAGCAACAAAATTAGTTATGGCTTGGGATGAACGCAAGTTTCTTAGCGAGCATATAGAAGTATTGAGAGAAGCCATCTTACAAAGAAAGGAATAACTTTATAATGGTGATACAACCTATTAGATGTATGCCATGGGTTAGTAGTATTTGGATTTATGAAACAAAGGTGGATGCACTTGAGGGTGCAGAAGTTTGGCTCAAAGCCAATGACCTTGATGATATGGTTACGCCGGGGAGATTAGTGCAAACTTTGATTCCTAATACAATTCACACAGCAGATATTGGCGACAGGTGTTTTGTCGTTATCACATTAGGGTCATTAACAATTGCTGCCTTGCGAGAGCAACAAGCAGTCGTGCGAGAAGGCATAACGGGGCAATTACAGGTTTTGGAAAACAAGAAACAAGCATTGTTAGCCAAAAACAGATGGGCTGGTGAGTTAGTTGATGAAAAGTGAAAAAGAGAGCAGTCCAGTGGTATATAGAGTAAAAATGCTCAAGCGGGCTGATGGAACTCGGAAAATTATTGAAGTCATTAAAGAAGGTGGAGCCGATGAGTCGGGGAATTGATTTAGACAAATGGTTAGACACCATTAGTGGAGATATTGATAAATGGGAGGCCAAACATGGCAGAACATTTATGGATGATATGTGGAAGAATGAGAGGGGTGCATGGGAAGGGTGGTTTGACCGCCATAAGAGAGTAATGGAGTTTGTAAGAACCCTTACTTCGGGATTGGCCGCCCTCGCTTCAACAATCGTTCTTTGGAAGGTTTGGTGATGTTTTGAATGTATTGGGTTTGTTTGATGGAAAGTCGTGTGGGCAGATAGCCCTAAATAGAGCCAAAATCCCTTATGATAATTACTATGCCAGCGAGATTGATAAGTTTGCGATTCAAATAGCGCAAAAGAATTATCCAGACACCATTCAGGTCGGAGATATATGCAGTCTAACGAGTAAGGACTTGCCTACAATAGATTTAATGATAGGCGGTAGTCCTTGTCAGGGTTTTAGTTTAGCAGGTAAACAACTTAATTTTAGTGATGCACGCAGTAAACTTTTCTTTGAGTTCGTCAGGTTAAAAGATGAATTAAAACCTAAGTATTGGATGCTTGAAAATGTCAGAATGAGAAAAGATATTCAAGATGAGATTTCACGATTGTTGGGTGTGGAACCTATTATGATTAACTCGGCTCTGGTATCTGGGCAAAACCGAAAGAGGCTATATTGGACAAACATTCCGAATGTTACTCAACCAGCAGACCTTGGTATTTCAGCAAAAAGTTTATTGGAAGATAGTTCATATGAAGTGGCCACTACAAGAAAAGGTAAGGATGGAAATCCTCGTCAAATAGTTAGAACACCTACCGATAAGTTTGGTTGTATTACTGCCAGTTATGTTAGTGGACCTCTTGGAGATGGGCGACCTGCTAAGACAAAGTTTTTCGGAGATTATGCTCCGGGGAGAGTGCAGAAACTCAGCACACTGGAGGCAGAAAGATTACAAACTTTACCAGAAAATTATACTGAAGGCGTTAGTAATACCCAAAGATATAAAATGATTGGAAACGGATGGACTGTGGATGTTATAGCCCATATTTTTAGTGGAATTAAAATATAGAGTGATGGACATGGGACTTATTAGAAGAATCTATGAGTGGTGGTATGGCGATACCATTAGAATTGCTGGAACTGCGGGAATGACTCTAAAAGAATATAGAGCCTATCAGAAGAAATCAAAGAAAACTATTTGTAATCAATGTAAGGACCCTCATTCACTGCGGATGACTGATACCAAAACTTTAACTTGTATAGGGTGCGGTAATGAACAATCAACTTGGGATGGTGAAAAATAATGGGAAGAAAATGTGGAGCCTGTGGCGAAGAAGGCCATACAGCAAGAAACTGTAAAAGCACTGAAGAAGAAAGACGGTTGGCTAAACTTCCTCCGCCGACTAAGATTCATATTTCAATAGGTGAGGGTAGGCTCTGCGAATCAGAAAAAGAAATGGAGTGGCCTCCTAAATGGTTGGAGGACGATATGGCCAGAACTTTACCAGTGTGTGATGATTGTCAGACCATCTATAAAGAAAGATTCAATCGGGAATTAGAATTACCTTCAGTTGATTAAGATTAAGCCAGTTCAATAGGACAGGTTTAACAACAGGGCACTTACACACATCTGCCCCTCCTGTCCCACCATATTTTTGGAGGCTAACTAATTCTGCTGTGGATAAAGTTTCACCAGACATCAAGAGTTTCATTAAATCATTTAACACCCGAAGGTCGGACCCACCGCAGTCAGGACATACAGAATCACTATTCATAACTTATACATCCATTTGGGTCCTTGCATTTCCAACATCCATTTGAGTCCTTGTTTCCAATTTAATATGTGAGAGCGTCTGTGGGTGTCAACATGGAATACTTCAAATCTCATTAGTTCAAACTGCCTATCAGATAATCTCTGAATACCGTTCTCCAACCATTGTGCAAAAGCCCCTCGTTCATTATGGCGTGGTTCATGAGTGTGTGGTCGTTTAGTATTCTGAATTGTTGTTAGACCCTCTAAGAAAGCCCCATCATCACCCCCATGTTTAATCGCAGGATAATCATAATGTTCTATTCCGTTATGGCCATAGGCAGGTCCAGCAGGATTGTCCACAGATGTTGAAAAAGTATAGAACGGTGTTCGGTGGTCTTGATAAAATCCATCACCCATAGTTGGTTGACGGGCAAAAAAGGTTCGGATAGTATTATCGTTCCAATTTATTTCAACAAATACGCTGGCGGGCAAACCGTTTTGTTTACTCAACAAGTCAGCATTCATTTGCTTATCCTCATATTGAATCTCAAAAGTTTTGATTCCAGATTTTTGTGGATACCCTCCTATCAAGACCTGCCAAAATCCTCCCAAGGATACCCCTGCTTTCGCAAAAGAATTATTACGAGCCTTCCCTGACTTAACTAAATCTATGGGAAGCATAAATAATAGTTAGTGTTTCTGCTACTTAATCTTTATGTAGGTGCTACACCCTATGAAAACTATGGCGTGGTTAGACGACCCAGCAGTTCGTGGGGCTATTTCAGATTTCGCTCGGCAGCGTGAAGTTAAACTTACGGTGCATCCTTCAACCGACAAAGCAGATGATTTCGGTTTTCGCCAACAAAGATTTCAGATGTCAGATTCAGTCAGAGATTGTTTGAAAACTTTGGATTGGCCTGCACGAGATGTGAGTATATTTGTTAGCACTAATTTATTGAATTGGAATATGACACAACTACCACCACCATTAAGAAAAAAAGGAGTTAAAGGTTTTAACAAAGAAGAGATAACAATCTTCCGAGAAAGATGGAAGAAAACTTTAATGAGAGATGAGTGTAAAAAATTACACATTGACTTTGACACCATATGGGTCGGAAAAGATTTGGTCTGGGATGTTGATTTACCAAACCATCCCGGTGCGGCATTTGGAGTTGCCAATGATATAGCAAAGTTTTTGGAAACCCGTCACGGACTCCATCCGCAGATTGTGTTTTCAGGGTCCAAAGGTTTTCATGTCTGGATACAGAGCGAAGAAGCAAAACTTTTAGCAAATAAGGTAAGCCCTTATTACGACCCTACTTATGGAAAACAAAATGATGCGCTTAGATATGTATCAAGGATATACAGAACTATTGTGGAATCTATGTTTGATGAGGCAACAACTGGAACAAGTATCAATTATTTAGACCTATCTCCGATTCAAAGACAAGGTGTTATCAGATGTCCATATAGTATTCATCCAAAAACAGGTCAAATAGTTTGGCCGTTAGATGCAGATGAACGAAAAGCATTAGAAAGTTTAACGGAAGATAACTATGATGTCAGTCTTTGGGAAATTATTACAACTATTCACCCATGGACTCAAACCAATGAAATCCGGCGAACCGATTTCCCCGAAATGGGTATTCATCCCTTTAATGAGGTTTGGCAACGAGGGTTTCCTATGTGGAATCTTTAAGTAGTTAAACATATTAGGTAATAGTATGACGAGTGCAGAAGATATATTGGCGGCTATGAAGAAAGAGCAGCATACCCTTTTAGCAGTTGCGGTTGCACCGGCTTCACCGATTACTCCTGAAGATATAATTAACGATATGAAGGAACAAGCAAATCCGGGACGAGGGTGCCAAAAACTTTCATCCAATTCCCGAATGGGCGCACCCAAACCCTCCGTAGCAGCCAGTAATGTCACAGAAAAAGATGTAAAAAACTTCTTTGATATTCCGGGTCTGAAGAAGATGCTAAAAAGCGATAGGCGATAACTATGGAATACAACCTAACAGCCATCAGAACTTTTCTTAATTCGTTGGAGGGTCTCAATGAAGAAGAACGGCGTGAAAAAATCGGGCTTTATTTCGGAGAATCTAATTTCAAGCCAATTGATGAAATTGAAGATTCAGATGATGATGGCTTGGCATATCCTTCTTTGAGTAGTAGCACTGCTTTTAGCACCTCTGGAGCCCAAGATATGTGCATTGACTTTTTAATTAAATTAAATGATTTTGGAGTGGGTGTAAATACGCAGTCAGTAATAATTAGTGATTTGGACACCCCAAATCTTCGTATGTTATTGGCTGTGCCTAAAGTTCCGGATTACTACTTGGTTCTCACAGACCTTAAATTATTCCTCAACATAGCGAACACAGGTGATTTTTCAAAGTTACCTGAATTGCACAATAGCATTAAGTGGATTTCTGCGAAGAAAGGTGGAATTATTGATACGGATGTTGGAGATATGGAGGATTATGAAGCATTCACTGACATAACACAATGGGTGGATACTTCAGTTCCGGGTGTGTGGTTTGATACAGATGATGATTGGGGCTATACACCTGTGTCAAAAATGTTTGACAGGATGGGGTTTGGGTTGGTCAAGACGGATGACGCTGGTGACATAGACCTAACCAATAACTACATAATAGAAGTTTCTATTACTGAATTGAGGCAACTCCTAAATTGGAATATCAACTCTCTGACAAATATCTTAACCCATTTAATTAGGTGAAGCACACTAAAGTTTAAGTGAGTGTTCAAACAATAACTATATGAGGATTATCTATGGGTCTAAAAGAATACACTGACCGAATGGCGATTTGTAAGACTTGTCCCCAGATGCAGAAAAAGATAACAGGAAGTTATTGCGTGCTATGCGGGTGTATTCTAAAGTTTAAGGCTTCAAAAGTAAATGAAAGTTGTCCTCTGGGTAAGTGGTAATATGAAACAAATTGAAAAGGGCGAAGCCATTACAGGTTTCACTACTTATGAAACTACTCCTGAAGAGGAGGGTTATTTTCATAGTTGGGGCCGTGGTGGGAAAAGTTTTATCCCGGTCACTGTGTTCTGTCCACAATGTAGTAAGATTAGAGAGCATAATCCAAAAACAGGAAAGGTTGAAACCAAAAGAAATCATAACCAAGAAGATTTTTGTTGGGATATTGTTTACGATAAAGACGAAGAAACTTTTGGGAGATGTGGAAACTGTGGTCATGATATGAGGACAGTGGAAGAAATTACCGAAACTTTTAGAGGAGTTGGCGATGACCATGCCACAGAACAAGAGTGGGTCGGAGAAGGAGTTTATGAATCTGGATACTTTTGGTTAAGCCAAGAAGATTACAAATCAGTGTTTCAAGTAGTTATTAAGGCTCACAAACAGAAACTTAATTTGGCTCCTGCTGTGCTGGTTGGAGGGAGTGGCTATATCCTCAATAACCAAAGTTTCCTTAATGTAGTTAAACAAAAACAATACAAAGAACAAGATAATCGCATGGGAATCCCCAGACAGTGCTGGCAAAGTCTTTAAGTATCAGTTCGGCATAGCATAATACATGATTAGTAAGGAAGAGGAAGAACTTATTGCCGCACGAGAAAAGTGGGCCGATTTTCCTATCATCAACTTTTGGCATAATACTAATGATGCACCCGATGAGTTTTTTGAAGAATTGTTAGCGACTGCACGGGAAGAAGAAACCAGTAGTAAACTTTCTCGGACAACTACACGAACAAAAACTGGTGGAGTAGGAAGTGCTAAATCAACATATGTTGGCCACCATACTGGCGGCACAGAAATCAAATATCCAATCACTGCAAAGAAATGGGGAAAGTTTTGGAGAACCTTGGACCACCAGAAAAAGAAGAAATATGGTAAAAATGCTGGAGTCGTTCCGATTGAACCTGATAGAAAAACTGGAAAAGGTGGCAAAGAATGTTTAGACTTGGTAGTAACTAAAGGGTTAGACTTGAAGGTTGGCTCAAAAAGAATGGGAACTAATGCTTTTGAAAAAGGACCATTTAATACAACTATCACATATGAAATGTTAGACCGTCAATGTAATCATTGTGCAAACAAATGGATGACATTTGTTGAATATAAAGACACTAAACCGGGCACTACTTGTTCAAAATGCAAGAAACAAAATGATTTCAAAGATATTAAAGGTCCATATAGTAACAAAGTAAATACTTTGTTGTTTCCAGTCGGAATGGTTGGAGACGGCCAAACAATAGCATTTGTTCAACTACAAGGAAAGGAAGCAAAAACTTTTGGAGGGATTAAGCCCGGTGACAAAGTATGTTTCCGAGGTTGGCTAAAAGGTCAATGGTATGATATTACTGTTCCAAACGGAGGTGGGTTCCAAAGAATGCACCCAACTGGCTGGGCATATGGCAAAGGAGATAAACGATGGAAAACTATTTTCGCCAAAGGTGGCTTCGGTGCAGTTCCTTTACTAACATTAGGTAGCACAGGACACGATGGATTCATTAAATCGTAGTAACATTTATATGGCTGAAAAGTCCTATTAAGTATATGGAGTCTAAATGGTCGGTTGAAAACTTCCAACAAATGTTGGAATCGCCGTGGGCTTTAGAGTGGGACTACGATACTGTTGAAATAAGTTTAGAAAAGATTGTAAGAGACTCAGCAAGAAGTCAAATAAAAGATTGGCAAACCGCCAGTATTTATCCAGTTGTAGGTTATCATCCAAAATATATGGTGACTCCAGAGTTAATCGGTGTGGCTGTGGTTGGAACACCATGGAAAAATGAAGATAATGCAATCTATTTGTATGCTATGGAAGAAGAACTACCCGAAGAATTGATTGATTGGATAGACCAAGTTATGGATTTGGGAGATGGGTTAGATTGTGCTTGTAAAATTATGTTAAATTATCAACGAGCCGTCATCCCTGTAAACGGAGAAAGTTTAGACCTATGGGAAGAAATCTTTCAAGATGTTCTGGATGGTCATCACAGCACCAATTACCATAAACTTTGTAAACATAGTCAAATAGATATAGTGTCTGGCAAGTCGCCAAATCTTTTGAAACACAATACAGTGGTGCAGATGGATTTTTTTACTCCTTCTTTTAGGAGAGATTGGGCATGAGTTGGGAATTGCACGACCCAGATGAGGGTAGTAAAAATTATTGGCCTATCTTGTTTGCCTTAGTATTGCTAACGCTGTGCTTACTAACGGTATTAGCCTAAAGTTAATAAGGGTGCTTCACCTATACCTTAATAGGTGAAACGATGGACGAAAAAGAGATGCGGGCATGGACTGTAATGATGGAAAACAATGTTCAAAGACAAGGAGACGACCTATGGAAAGTAACCAGCAGCACTGAAGATAGCAAAGTTTATTCGGTAATTCGCTGGGCACATAATGATTTGCGGTGCGATTGTATGGGGTTTAGACACTATAAGAATTGTAAACATATCGGGGCAGTAAAAAAGATGATTGAAATTGCACGGAGGAATGGCTGATGACTCAAAGAAAGTGGATACCAACAGTAATCAATATGTTAGAACAATCTGGAATGCGTAGTGTTGATATTGAATTGAAACTTCAAAGAAAGTTTCGTCACGCACCTTCCGCACGCAGTATAACCGCAGCCCTTAATGGAGATATGCGTTTCTGCCAAATAGGTGAGGCTCACAATTGTTCCCTTTTTAAGAAAAAAAGCCACTTAGTCAAAGTATGGGGTTTGCGTGGAATTAAGTATTCAGAGGTGGACCCATATGAGCGACAGTGAAGTTTATGTAATTCTTATGGATTATCATGATGGTCGCCGAGATATTAGTGATGTCGTATTTCAAATCAGAAATGATGCCGAGAATCATGCTCAAACTTTAGAAAACTGTAAAGAAATCATGTTCACATATGTTCGCAGGACGAATATAGTATGAGTTGCCTGAATAAATGTTGCAGCAGACCTATTGACAGGTCTATGCAAAATCTGAATAAAACTCAAACCGAGTATTGTAGTTTGTATTGCTATCTTTTTGTCAGAAATGAACTAACAATGGTTAAAATGAGTGAATCTAAACACCACAAGGGATTATTCAAGTTTCCTACTATCCTAAGAAATTGTGAAAATTGTGGTGGGGATGTTGAACTCCAATATGTTCATAACAAGGCTAACAAATCTTTTTGTAGTCGTGAGTGTAGGACAGCAGGCCAAGGACTAAATGGCAGACGAGGGTTTCTAAGATTTCAAATTATGAAACTTTTGCGAGATTCGCCAAGGGATTGGTGGACATCTTCAGACTTAGCCAGAGTATTAGATAATAAACAAATGGTGCATACATTAAATGGCCATAAAATGGGTGGCTTGTTGAGGTATTGTAAGGAATGGCTGGAAACAAGAAGAGTAAATCATATTACTGAATGGCGATTTAGAAAAGATTTTGAGAAATATCCTTTGGTAGCGTTAATGAGAGGAGACTTTAGATGAATCTGGATGTTTTAATAAATCAAGCCAAAGAAAAGGCATTGGAATCTAATTGTCGTGTGCCGATGGTATGTTTTCTAATGCGTAGTGCAAAGATTGTGGCTTATGGGGTTAATAAGAAAGGATTTAGAGGTGCATCTCTTCATGCAGAGATTGATTGTTTGCGAAAGGTTCGCTTTCAAAAGAGGCGAGGTAAGAATACTACATTGATAGTCATGAGATTTAAGCGAGATGGTGAATTGGGTAATGCCAAGCCCTGTGCCAATTGTTTAGCCATTATTGATGGTATGGGTATCAAAACTATTGGATGGACTACTGGCCGACAAACTTTAGAGTTAGGTAGGACACAAGATGTGGAAAATGATTATGTCACAAGGAGATGTGGCTATGGATGCGAGGTAATCACTGGTTTAGAAAACTTTAAGAAACAAGGTGATTAAATGGAACGATGTCAGAGTCCGTCTTGCGATAGACTAATTGACAGACCTAATAAGAATCAAAACATGACTCAAACAAATTATTGCAGTATCTATTGTGCAGTGTTTATCAAACAAAAACTTTCTATTAGAATGCACGGGTCTATGATTCGCCACCCCAAAATAAAAAGAAACTGTGAGAATTGTGGAACAGAGTTCTTAATCAGATACGAAAGTAAAGTTAGTAACAAGACTTTTTGTAAAAAGGAATGTTACAAAGAGGCACAAAGATTACCGGGTCGCAGAGGATATTTTAGATACCAAATACTAAAACTTTTACGAGATTCGCACAAAGAGTGGTGGTGTGCAGCAGACTTGGCGCAAGTAATAGATAACAAAAATATGATTCATACACTAAATGGCAGAAAGATTAGTAATCATTTAAGGGTTTCACAAATTAAACTGTTTGTGGAAACTCGTTATAATAACACTACAAAAGAATACCGTTTTGCTCCGGCTTACCAAAATTATCCATTAGTCGCATTAATTCGTGGAGATTATAACCCGAAAACTTAAATAGGAGAAGCCTCTATCAATAAGGTGAGGGACAATGGCTAAAGTATGGGATAAAGATAAATGGTTTGAAGGGTGGAAACACTACAAGACCAAGCGAGGCGCACAAGCCTACGCTAAGAAGCACAAAGGAGTGTGGGTTATTATTGATTGCAGTCCCGACATAATGACGAAACAAGAATTGGAATGGTTGGGCACATGGGTCGTAGGTCGGGCAGACACATACATATATTACCGTAAGGAAATGCCTGATAAGTTTGATGAATACTACCCTGCGGTGGAGTTTTGGGATAATGGTGTTTTAGTTAAGTCTATGTAAGGTGATTGAATGACAGAAGAATATGCTGGATGTGATGTAGGCATTTACAATGCCCCGAAACCGAATGAAGTAGTTTACTGTGAATTAAGTTTAACAGAAAATGCAGCAAATGTTTTGAAGTCTTTGGCCAAAGATGAAACTTTAGAAAGTTGGTATTTGTATGTTACTGTGATGGGTGGAGGTTGCTCTGGTTATTTGTATGATGTTCAAATCTTAGAGAAACACCCTCCTGACAATACACAAGTTTTGGTATCACAGGATGTTGAAATTGTAATCAATGTTTGTGATTCCACTTTGTTGGATGGTATTGAAATTGATTGGGATGAATCTTTGATGGGCGGTGGACTTAAGTTCAAAAATCCTAACGCAACGAAAACCTGTTCTTGTGGTATCTCCTTCAAGTAATGAACCTTTAACTTAATAAGAGTCATTGGGAATACATTCAGATGGTGAGGCTATGAAGAATCTTGTAATTCTGTTAATTGTAATAATGTTATCAGGTTGTTTGGAAAAACCAGCCACGGAAATAATGAATTGTGGTGGCGGAGAACCAGCCGACAATAAGTGGTGGGGAGATAGCCATCAATGGAACAGCCTGCCAATGAGTTATGGAAATGCGACTAACTGGACAATGAATAATAGTTCAGATGGACTCTTGCACTTGAGTATTGATGTGGAGGCTTACTTTTCCGAAGCCGTAGGGCCATTGGGACAAGGCTACCTAAATATCAGCGTCACACAGAATGAAACTCTATGGGAGAATCAGACTTCAGAAAACCGGGGTTGGAATGTTAGCATTCCTGTTAATACTTCGCAAGAAGTATGGATTGAACTTAAAGCAACAGGTAAGGACACATACCCAGATAACGAATACGGAGATTACTTTATAGCCAAGTTGAACGGAAAGACAATGACTCCTGAATGGTGTCATTGACCGTTGCCTTTATATACTATGGAAGGCATACAGAAAATGAGGAAGCGGTAATATGGAAGATGAAGATAATAAAAAACCTGAAATGACTGATGATGAACCCTGTGAATCTTGTGGTGCTAAAAATGATTGGACCCAAGACGATGCAAGAGGCGAAGAGTATTGTAATCAATGCGGTAGTATCCGAGATGCCTATCAAATTGATTATGGAAAGGATTGGCGGGTCTTTGCTGACGGCGAAGGCGCAAGTCAAGAGCGAACTGGAATGCCCGCTACAAATCTATTGCACGATAAAGGACTAACGACTGATATTGGATGGCAAAACAAAGATTATGCTGGTGCAGCAATCGGTGGTGAAATGGCAAAGCGTGTAAATCGCCTACGCCGACAACATTCCCGAACTCGTGTTCGCAATAGCACCGAGAGAAATCTTGTGTTGGCTCTTGGTGAACTTGATAGATTGGCTGGAAGGATGGGTTTGCCACAATCGGTTCGTGAAGAAGCCGCATATATTTATCGTAAGGCTGTTGAAGCAAAACTTGTTCGTGGCCGAAGTATTGAAGGCATGGTAGCGGCCTGTATTTTTACGGCCTGTCGCCGCAGTGGAAACGCAAGAACTCTTGATGAAGTCGGAATGTATAGTAAAACAGGCCGAAAAGAGATTGGTCGCACTTACCGAGCATTGTGTAAAGCATTGAAGATTCAAGTGCCACCTACTATGCCTACTGAATATGTGCCAAGATTCTGCACTGACCTTCGGTTGCCTATCAAAGTGCAAAGTCGTGCATTAAATCTGTTGGATAGCACCCAAAGACACGCAAGTATGGCGGGTCGTGGTCCAACTGGAATTGCCGCAGCAAGTATTTACTTGGCAGGTATTTTGGAAAACAACCGCAGAACACAGCGAGAGGTAGCCGATGTAGCAGGAGTTACCGAAGTTACCATTCGTAATCGTTTCAAAGAAATGTGTAGTGTATTGGGATTGAATCCAGATAATCCTTCAGAAACCAAAAAGGAATGATACAACACTTTATGTATCAGTAATGTGTAAATAATAATCATGGCTCCTATTTTGAACTGGCCCTTGCCACAAGTGCCAGTAATCATTGGGTGGTATATTGATGAACCATATGGTCTGGTGATGCCTGCAAATGTCTGGCGGAAACCAGTAGCAGAAATAGATGGTAAAATCAAAAGGTATCGCCCCCGTGATAAACAGGGTTGGTCTGAAGCATTCTTAGACATGATAAATCATGGGAGTGATGCTGGTAAAACTGTGAGTATGCGGTTTTGGTTAGAAATGGCAGAACTTAACGAGTTATCAATTTTGATGGCAGATACAGACAGTGAAGATGAAATGGTGATTAAGTTAAAAGAGACTGAAGATGAAATGATGACGAGGTATGGTAATCCCGAAGTTATGATTATGACTGGAGAACTTTCTAATATCATCTCTTTACTACAATTTCAGACCACATGGAATAATTGGTTAGAACATAATGAAAACTTTATGCCATTACAGGGGTCTATATTTGCATCAATCCTGATGAGTCTGTCAGATTTTAACGCAAGGCCGTTTGCCCGAATCAAACTTAAAGAATCTCTTGAGAGGTATATGAAAGAGGATGAAGATGGAGTCAAACTTATTGAGGGCTTTTCTCCAGAACACATTAACCTCATGAGTTTAGTTATAACCCGCCTATAACCTGATAAGGAGTATTAAGTAGGTGTTACACCCTATTAGGATTATTGATTTAGTCTGGGTGTCTTGTGTAGTATTACTCATCGGTTATATTCTGTGGATTCATAGTCGCATTGAAGGAACCCGAAGAACAACAGAATTAGAAATCCGAACTCTAACGATTGCGGGAGAAGTCTCTGGACAGTCGGCAAAACTTTTAGAAGATACTCATAATAGGTTTGAAGGACAGTTACAAACATTAGAAAATCAGATTATTAGTAGGGATGAAGAAATAAAAACTTTAGTCGGCGAAGTCAAACACCAAAAGGGCAGAGCGCAGTCTGCTCACAGTAGTAAGGGTCAAATCTTAGAAAAATGGACACCTTTTTTGGAACACCCACAAATTGAACCTCAATGGAAACCACAAGATTGGAGTTTTATGGGAAATCCACTGGATTATGTGGTGTGGGAATGGTATAAAGATAAAGATAAGAATATGGCCGAAGGTAAAATAGTTTTGTTAGATGTCAAGGCTGCTAAAAGTCAATTGACAACTAAACAACGGCGTATTAGGGATTTAATCAAAGCCGGTAAAGTTGAATGGCGGGAAATCCGTCTGGACTAAGAAACTTTAATAGAGTGGCACACAATATGAAACTCATGGAAGGGATAGTTCCGTGGGCTAACACGACCTTAATTCCAGTAAGTAAAGAAAAAAGATTGAAGCGAAAAGAAATAGGTATCTGTCGTGGTGGTTGTAATAAACTGACTTCCATTGATAATAATACATATCAGGTATGCCCCTCTTGCTCTCATCTTTTGAAATATGCGGGAGAATCATGTGAAGTCCCTGCTTGTAATAATAGCGGTGATGGTGAAACTCGCATGACTACTAAGTATGGCCATCTTTTATGTGGTATGTGCCATAGTTCTTATTCCAACATTTGTGCTGGTTGGCCATGGGAAAGATTCTTGGAACATAGGTCACAAGTTTTGGCTCGGCCATTGTCTTATCAAAAGACAGATTATCCTTTGGTGAAAAATACTGTTGAACGCCATAGTGTAGCAGAATGTAGTAAGTGTAAAAAGATGGCTTCTATTTCAGTAGTTAAATATCAATTCTGCGATAGTTGCCGTAAACAAGAACAATATGCCAAAGAAACTTGTTGGTGTTGTGGTGATACTACTGAAGGGGCTTATGGAATGGGTTGGGATACTTTAGAAGGAGTATTTGCCTGTAATAGATGTGCTATTAAAAAGAGTAAATACAAATTGGCCTCATATAGTATCTTGAAACATCAAATTAAGACTCGGATGCACTGTGACATTTGTGATAGACCACTCATACATAGTGGCCGGACAAAAGAAGGGGCGTGTATAGACCACGACCACACTAATAATAAGGTTAGAGGAGTATTATGTCCTTCTTGTAATTTCCTTGATGGCTTTATCAAGAAAACCGACTGCGCTCAAGAGTGGGCGAAACGATATGTGGATTATGTAGCCAATCCACCCTTAGATATTCCCGGAATGCACTAACTTCATAAGGGTGATAAGACATACTTTTATTTACGAGCCGAAAGCGGCAAGGAGATGAGAAAATGGTAAACATTGAAATTGAATGCAAGGATGATTATAGCGCAAAGAAGTTTGAACGAGGAGAAACCCTACGATATTATTTGAAGGGTCCACAAGAAGTCTCCAACGAAAAAGGCGAAATCGGTATGTTTGACCTCAAGGGTCGCTATGCAGGTAAGTTTAAGGGTGCAGACGGCGCACGAGTGCGCTTTGGGCTTGTAAGCAAAGCAGAACACGCTAAGGTGACATTGATTGCACCAAGCGGTGAGAAGATTCACATTGGCGATATTGACGCTGGTGTTATGTCCACACAAGAGCGTATCACGCTCGGTATGTGTCTGAACAATGCTACCGAACTTATGGCAGCACAATGCGATTCCGAGAATCAACCGCAGGATTTGGTTACAAAAATCTTTGATTTGACTGACACTCTGTATGCAGAGTATAACCTACGCTACAATTCGTGATGGCTATGATGTTCCCGGGTCGTAAAGACGGGCCAAAATGCCCCATGTGTGGTCATACCTTGAAAAAAGGTGGCCATAGATTGTGGGGTCGTGTTGTTATCTGGTGTCCTGAATGCGGGTTTATTGATGAGGAAGGAGTAGGCCAATTTGACGAATAATAGGTGGTGGAAAAAGAATGGAAGAAATTAATGCCGTATTGATTGCAGGCAGGCATAAGGTCTGGATTAACGAAGAATTAGTTATTGACGCCGTATGGCCTGATACCTTAGACGCCAAATATATCCACGACCACGAATGGTTAGAGCGTTCTGCGTTGGGTTGGTTGAATAGTTTACCCAATACACCACTAAGGATAAATATGGTGATTACTGGGCTGGGTCAAGCAGTTGTCGCATTTTTGAAAATGTTTGATGTAGTTTATATGCACCGCAAGGCTGCAATTGAACTCAATTGCTTATTTTACAATCATGATACCGATTCATATACTGGGTCGGCTTGGGATAGGTAATTTTAAGTAGTCGTTAGTTTTAAGTAGGTTTGACGACCTATGGTATCTATGCTTGAAGCGTGGTGTCAAGTTAAAAACTTGACCTTGGAGAATGGTTTAATCCAAAATAATGCGCCTATGTCGTTAGAAAAGTCTCGTGAAGTAGTTTGTTATGCACTAAGATGGCGAACTCGCCAATGCAAGACCTGTAATAATCAATTTGATATACTGAATCAAGGATTCTTGTATTCCTGTGGCGATTGTAGCCCTGTATCTAATCTAAAGTAAAGGACACTGACCTCGCAGGCTCCGCTACACTCGGACAAGTCGCTGTGCGACTCTTGGGAACAGCCTTTTCCCGCCGCAAGCGACTCCCTTATCCGGCAGGAGAGAAATCTCATCGGGTAACGCCC
>Ga0114996_10003481_pt1 | contig 19516 bp, 18 predicted proteins | sample ArcticOcean_MG_C_4_FD_87039 | JGI IMG/M metagenome (GOLD analysis project Ga0114996, IMG submission 87039) | Marine microbial communities from western Arctic Ocean - ArcticOcean_MG_CB4_134 | ecosystem: Environmental > Aquatic > Marine > Oceanic | place: Arctic Ocean: Canada Basin | collected...
TTAGTATCTTCCTTTGGTGGTTCGGCATCTGTTTTAGTATCTTCCTTTGGTGGTTCGGCATCTTTAGCCACAGCTCTATCTAAACGCTTGAAAATTGTTGGGTTAACATGTTTTTTTGCTAATTTTTCATCTTCGTAAACAAAAAATACACCAGTAATTTTTGATTGACCTGTATGGTTATGTAATTTTATAGGAATGACAAATTTTCCCTCTAATTTGTATTCTTTTGTAATCATTTTTACAGCTTCCATTTTTTTTAATTTACCACCCAAGCCTTTGAAATCACAAGTAATCTCTCTTCTTGACAAAAATGAGTTATTTTCATCATTTAACGTTTGTATCATTGACATGTTTAGAACCCTTTGAGTATTTCATATAAATCTTCAATCTAATATCAACAAATTTATGAAATTACCATAGAAATAAAGCATGGACAGATTTATGCTACATTTAAAAAATTCGAGATATTTACCTAAAAATGCAAATACTATACTCGTTAATTCACGGGATCTAATTTATGGTATGACTGCTATTATTCGTGATTGTAGAGTATCAAGCAAATTCATAGAATTAGATATTTCTGTACATAAAAATAATCTTGAATTATTGCTGGAGAAATTAACTTCAATAGGGAAAACTGATCATGCTCGGCTTATTGTTGAAGAGGAAATTGAAAAAGGACAATTAGTTGAAGATGGAATTTCTTATTTTAATAATGAACGATTTTGGGAATCCCATGAAGCACTTGAAGGTGCATGGAAACAATCCATAGGTAGTGAAAAAGAGTTAATTCAAGGATTGATACTAGTCGCTGCAGCCCTGGTACATTATCAAAAAAATGAAGATGAAATATGTCTATCAGTACTTGGTCGCGCATTAGATAAATTACATGATAAGTCAGGTCAATATTGCAAAATTAATGTTGATGATGTTAAACAAAAAGTAATTGAAATGTTAGATAAAAAAACAATCTTCACTTTCATGTTTTAAACAAATCTATTCCAGTTTTTACTACACTTGCACCTTCAATCAACCCAATTGTACCTTTTTTACCATCTTCTTCAGTAAAACGTTGAGAATTATCATTTACTATCATATCACCAGAAATTAGTAGTGGGACTGGATCATCACTATGTCCTTTGTTAATACATGGTGTAGAATGATCTGCTGAAATTATTACAGCAATCTTTGAGACATCTATATTACTCAACAGTGTACCAAAAAATCTCTTATCAATCTCCTCAATATTTTTCATTTTACCAATTGCATCACCATCATGCCCAAATTCATCAGGTCCTTTCAAGTGTACGTATATTGCATTCTCAGTACTCATTGCATGTGCCGCAACCTTAGCTTTTTCTTCATAATCTGTAAGACCACCAGCATTGAATGTCTTCATCTTAAGAATGTTGGAAATACCTATCTCTACTGGCATATCAACTATACACGAAAAGTTCATTGCATGTAATTCATTAATGGGTTTTACATTAGGGTGCTTGTTACCTGCATCCCTTAACAGTATGCTATTTAGTAATTTTTTATTTTTATCTGATCTTTGCTTGTTTACATTACTTTTTTTCATGATTTCTAATGATTGCTCAGTAAATTCATTTACTAAATTTGCTGCATTAGATGCGTCTTCTGTTTGTTCCATCGGAATGCATTTTTCGATTTTCATAAAATCACTTACTGCTTTTGCTATACCCATTCCATCTACTCGTGTATAGGCTGGATCAGTATTTGTAATCTCTGAAGAAAGTGGTTTATTGTCTCTCAGCCTCACAATTATTCTATGATCAATTGTTGGTGCTACAACTACAGATGCATTTGGGTTTGAAAATTTGATTTCACTTTCAATCTCTTTCGAGATTTTTTCTGCATCATCTCTTTCAATTTTTCTGCCTGCACGTCTATCAATAATTCTTCCCTCATCATCTAATGTAGCAAAATTACCACGTAATGCTAAATCACCATCCTGGAAATCAACACCAATCCCAATTGCTTCAATTACACCCCTACCAGCATAATTAGAATGTTGAAATTTGTATCCAAGCATGTTGAAGACAGCAATATCTGATTCTGGTGCAATACCCTTTCCTACTGATATAACTTGTCCCATAACACCATTCTTTGCTAATGTATCCATGTGTGTTGTCGATGCAGCTTCAAGCGGTGTTTTACCATCTAAATCTGGATGTGGAAGATCACCAACACCATCTAGTAAAACATACACCATTTTTATGTCAGAATTCTCAGAAATATTATTCAGCTCATTTATGATTCAAGTATAACGTTCTTTAAATCTTACAATCAAAATACTTACAAATAATTTCTAATCAGGTATTTTGGAAAGTTTTAAGACACTAAGAAAATTAGTATCTGTATGGGGGATATGAGAAAAGATTACCTAATTGAACGATCAGTGATCGTTTCAACGAAAGAAAGAAAGAATACATCTTCTAAAAAATGTCCATTTTGCCCTGGTAACGAACCTATGACTAATCCTTCCATGTTGGCTCTTGTAGCCAGAGATGGAATGCTACAAAGATTACAAGACAGTGATGATTTTTTTGTGAAAAATTGGTGTGTACGTGTGTTTGAAAGTAAAAATCCCGCAGTTTCAACCTCACCTGAAAACTCATACAGTGATCTACCACTATACAGTGAACCTGCATATGGCTATCATTACATAGTTGTTGCATCACCTAAACATGCAGTAACATTTGCTACGTTAGATATTGAGCAATGGGGAAACACTTTGGTTGTAATACAAGATAGGCTTCGCTGGTTGTACACACAAAAAGGCGTTACATACATTTCAATTTTTATTAATCATGGTAAAAATGCTGGTGCAGTTATAGACCATCCACACGTTAACATGATCAGTTTTTCAAATATACCTCCAGTAATAGAGGCGGAAGCTGAAGCTTCTCATAGAATTCTTAATGAAAAGGGTGTATGTCCAATGTGTCAAACTATTAACACTGAGATGGGAGGACCACGCCAAGTTTTACAAACGGATGGTTTTGTTGCATTTTGTCCCTGGGCTCCATCTCATCCATTTGAGTTTTGGATATCACCAAAAAAACACAATACTGTTTTCTCAAAAATATCTCAAAGAGAAATAAATGATTTATCATTGATCTTGAGATCTACATTAGGTGGCTTATCTAAACACATCAAAGATCTATCTTACAATTTAGTTTTTCATTTATCACCAGAAAAGAAAAACAGTAGACAGATTCATTGGCATATTGAGGTTTATCCTTTGACTAATTCTTGGTCAGGTCTTGAACGAGGTTTTGGTATATTTTTGAATGATTCTTCACCTGAAAAAGATGCTGAAATATTAGGCGCTGCATGTAGAAAAGAACTTGCTAATCTTGTAGGTATTGAATAAATACAGTTTATTTATACACAGCAGAATCTGATTCATATGAAATTACAGTATGGCGCTTACATTGCAATTGCAGGCATTGGGTTATATGCAATATTTGCAGGAGAAATGATTTCAATTCTTAATTATATGCTAGAACCTGCAGAGCAGACATTAGAAAATGATTTTTTAAAACCACCGGTCTATGACGCACCATCCAAAATTTTACAGTTTATCTCAATAGGTGTTGCTCCTGGATTAGTTATGTCTGGTACATCATATATGCTTGCGAGAAAATTTGGTTCAAAGCAAATTGGATGGCTGATAATTATTGGTGGTTTAGTATTGTTGATTGGTATGTTTTATTCATACACGATGTTAGACGATATAGAAAAAGATTATCAAGTTTTCACTGTTACGATAACACCACCATTATTCATGGCTGTATCAGTACCAATTATGATTGTAGGCTCACTTTTATTTCGGATCAAAAAAAGGCCAAAAAAATATTTTTAATCATGATTGTATCGCATACAATTTGATTCAGGTTTAAATCCAATTCTTTCATAAAATATCTTTAGATTATCTTTACAGTCTAAAATTGTTTTGTAACAATTTTTCTCTTTTGCACAGTTCAATAATGATATGACTAATTTCATACCGATTCCACGTCCTTCGTAATCTTTTCTGACAACAACATCTTCAATATGACCAACTCGTCTACCATTATGGATAAATTTTTGCTCAATAAACAAAGTAGTTGATCCAACAATTTTGTTATTATCTAGTGCAACATGGATTATATGATCTGGATTCTGTTTAATTTTTCTTAAAATATCGTATGCCTTATTTTTATCAATATTACTAGCTTTTCTTAAAAAATCTAAACTTTCTAGAAATCCTCTTTCAAGATCATCCTCCTCAATTTCACGAATTTCAATTTCTGACATGTTAAATCAAATCTTGCCTCGTTTTCTGTACTCTAATCTTAATTTTTCATAAGTTTTTTTGTCACCAACATCTATGAATCCCTTTTTTACTAGTACACTGTTAATCGCAAAACGATCTACAATTAATTTTTTTATTACATTATCCATTCCATATGGTTTGTTTTTAGGAATAAAATTTAGAATTTTTGGCTCCATAACATAACAACCCATATTGATTTTTACCTTAATCTCTGGTTTTTCATTCCATGCAGATACTTTACCATTATTTTTTGTATCAATCACTCCATACTTTAAATGAGTTTTATACTCGTAAAGGCCCATTGTAACAAAAGATTTTTTTTTCTTATGTTCATTAATCATATTTTTTAAGTTAAAATTAAAAATCGAGTCGCCATAAACACAAACAAATGTATTATCGATGAACTTTTGTGCAGTTTTTAGTTGTCCTGCAGTAGCAAGTGGTTTTTTGGATACGGCATATTCGATATTCACACCAAATTTACTACCATCCTCAAAATATTTTTCAATTGTTTCATGCAGGTAACTCACACACAGAACGATATCTATTATACCATTTTTTTTAATCCACTTGATTAGATGTTCCAATAATGGCTTCTTGTCTAATGGCAGCATTGGTTTTGGCTTTTTATTAGTAAGTGGACGTAGTCTGACACCCAATCCTCCAGCAATAATTACCGCTTTCATGAATTTGTATTCTAGTTGTAGCATTATTTATGTTAAGTTATACAATTTTCAGTAAGTAGTTAGAATGGAGGTCTTTCTGATTACATCACGTGGGTCTTTACCAAATATTAGAATCATTGGTTCTTTTCCAATATCACCTTTGTGATAAATTACATCAGGCGATTTTGTTTTAAGTGAATTAGATATTCCCCAAGAAATAGAAGTATTTTCACTCACCCTAGATTTTTTTGACTCTTTACTTCTATCATAATTCAAAACAATAAATCCAATTTTTTTTGCTTTTGAAATAATTTTTGGATCATATTTTATGTTGAGGCCAGAACAAATTTCTGGAAATTTTTTACTTACTTGAATTACAGATGTAGCAACATGTTGTGAACCACCATAGATAATTTCACCAGCTGTTATAATTTCTTTACCTGATTTTACCAAACGACCTGATATACCTAACACATCTTTTATGGTTTTTGGATTTTTTTTAGCAAACACAAAATTTGTTTGACATTCTGGAATTATTTTGTAAATGTTTTTGATTTGTTTGAAGTTATTTATTGAATCTGTTAAAACCTGCATTCTATTGGAAATATTTCTATGAGTTATACGTACCCCTTTTCCGATATTTTTTGCATTTTTTATGGATTGATAAGTATAGGCCTTAGCCATTTTTACAGCATAATTAATTGTGTTTCCTTTTGCAAGTGATACTGTAATAACCGCAGAGTAATTACATCCACTCCCATGATTTCTAATAGGAATTTTTTTACCAGAAATTAGGTAGTCTTTGTTTTTTTCTAAAATATAATCAGAGATTTCTGTACCCGATTCAATCGAACTAGTAATGATTACACATTTGGCACCCATATCTTGAATTTTTTTTGCAGATCTTTTTATGTTTGATAGTCCAGACAAAACTTTTGCCTCATATTTATTTGGAGTTATTACATCTGCTAACGGAATGATCATCTTTTTGTAATCATCAACTGCATTTTTTTTTAGAAGTATTGTACCAGTTGTTGATTTTATTATTGGATCTATTATTATTGGAACTTTGATATTTTTTAATCTTGAATAAATGACCTTTACAATCCTTGAATTGTAAACCATTCCAATTTTGATCGCATCAATATGAAAATCAGACAAAATTGAATCTAGTTGTGCTATCAATATTTTAGTAGAAACAGGCTCAACTGAAGTCACTTTTCTTGTATTCTGACTTGTTATTGCAGTTATGATAGTAAAACCATAAACGTTATAGTTGGAAAATGTCTTAATGTCACTTTGTATACCAGCACCGGATGATGGGTCAGATCCACCTATCGAAAGAATGTTCATATCATACTAATCTATACGTCATGTTTTAAAATTTGATCGCTGATATGATGATTGTTTAAATTTAGTTGCTGGTTATTATATTCATGGCTACTCAAATGAGCTCTGCAAGAAGAGGAGTTGCAACTGACGAGATGAAGCAGGTTGCAAAAGATGAGGATGTTACACTAGATTGGCTTCTACCAAAGATTGCTAGTGGTTCAATTATAATCCCAAGTAACAATACAAGGCCTCAAAAAATTCACAATGTAGGTATTGGTAAAGGTATGAAAACTAAAGTTAATGTTAACATTGGAACATCTACACTGAATGTCAATATTGAAGAGGAAATTGAAAAAGCTAAGGTTGCTGTAAAATATCATGCAGACACAATAATGGATCTTAGTGATGGTGGCGATGTTGGTGAAATTAGAAGAACATTATTAGATGCTGCACCTATAACATTTGGAACTGTACCAATTTATGAAGCATATAATTTTGGGGTTGAAAAACACAAAAATCCACTGGATATTACAGAAGATGATTACCTAAAGGCATTTGAAAACAACATAAAGGATGGAGTTGATTATACAACAATTCATTCTGGAATCACAAAAGAAATTGCAAAAAGAATACTCAAGGTACAGCGGTATGCCGGTATTGTAAGTAAAGGAGGAACAATAACTGCGGCATGGATGCTAAAATATGATAAGGAAAATCCCTATATCACTAATTATGATTACATGATTGAATTAGCACAGAAATATGATGTTACCTTCAGTTTAGGCGATGCGTTACGTCCCGGTTCAATATTAGATTCACATGATGAGTTACAAGTACAGGAAATGATTAACATTGGACGATTAGCAAAACGAGCAATTGAAAAAGATGTACAAGTAATGGTTGAAGGTCCAGGTCATGTTCCACTTGATGAAGTAGCAACAAATGTTAAACTCGCAAAATCTATGATTGGTGATGTTCCATATTATGTTCTTGGACCATTGGTTACAGATGTTGCCTCTGGGCATGATCATATTGCAAGTGCAATAGGTGCCGCAGTTTCAGCCAGTGAGGGGGTGGATCTTTTATGTTATCTAACTCCATCTGAACATTTAGCACTACCAAACCCTGAAGAGGTGAAAGAGGGACTTATAGCGTATAGAATAGCCGCACATGCAGGTGATTTGGTGAAACTCCGTGAAAAATCTATCAAATGGGATTTAAAAATGACCGAAGCTAGAAGAACACTTGATTGGGATGCACAATTGGCACTTTCTATTGATCCAGAAAAAGCTGTAATGATTCATTCAAGAACTGGACAGCATCCTGGAAATAACGTTCCATGTACGATGTGTGGCGGTGCATGTGTGTATCTCATGCTTCCTCAGCAGAGAAAATATGTAAAAGATAATGAATTACAGCAGGTCGAATAATATTTCCTTTAATGCTGGAACAGTTTTGTAATCAACTATATCATTTGGATCTATCCATACAAATTCTGAATTTTCCCAGTTGAGTTTAATTTCTGGTGTTTCAACCTTAAAGAGAAATGGAAAAATACACCATGTATGATTTTTGTATTGCGGTGAATCAATTTTTATTTGTTCATTAGATTTCAAAAGTTCTATTTTTTTTTCCACAATACCTATTTCCTCAAAAATTTCAATTTTTGCCCTAGATAATGGTATTTCATTATTTTCAATTATACCGCTAACTCCAGACCATATATTTTTCATTGTTTTTACTTTATTACTTCTTTTTAAAAGTAAAATTTTTTTTTGATGCTTAATAATAGAAGTAACTATGTTCGTGTATCGCATTTTTTATTTATCAAGCAAGTTAACCATATTTGATAATTTTTTAGATGATTTATTCAAATCCACATTTTTAGATATTTTTTCTTGGCATGCTTTCACATAATTTATAACATCCTCACGTTTTCCTTCTTGAGAATCTGATAATAGCCTTCCTACATCTCTCCAAAACTCTTCACCATATTTTCTTAGTTCTGGATTTGAAATTATTGTGTTGATCAGTTCTGGTGTTTCAGTAAGTATGCTTTCAGCGATAATTTTCTGAGCTTTAAATGTAGTACCTGACATTTTTTCAGTTAATATTATTGTTTCATCTCTTGCAAGTATATTTGCAAATGCTAAATTCATCAAATGGGTTAACCCAAGAATCAACGCTATTTTTTTATCATGTTCAATAGAATCAATTGTAACAAAATTTGCACCGGGGAAAAGTTTCTTCGTAATTGTCAATTCTTTTTTTGCATCTTTAATTGGTATAGAAATTATATTATGCCCCTTGATTTTTTTTATTCCTGGTCCAAACATTGGATGTATACAGATAGGACTAATTTTAGATGGTGTCTTTGAAAGAGCTGGAACAGTTTTTGATTTTTCAGATGATATTTCTATTAAAAATGCACCACGTTTCATTTCTTTTGAAATTAACCTAATAATTTCTGGTGTAGCCTTTGTTGGTGTACATAGCAAAACATAATCAGGTTGTAAAATCGATCCAATGAGAGAGTCAGATTTAACAGAAGCACACACTTTTTTCTGATTATCAATATCATGCCCTGTCACTTCAAATCCCATATCAGTAAAATATTTTGTAAATAGTATGCCCATACCGCCACCAGCGCCAATTATTGTCATTTTATCAGCCATTACAATTCCTTCAACATACTATCTAATATTGTCATGCCTTCCTTTAACTTAGTTTCATCGATTGCCGTTATCCTAAAAAATTCCTTATAGTCTCCAAATCCCTCGCCTGGGGCTATAGCGACACCATGTTCTAACAGTTTTTCAGAAAATTTTGTTGCATCAAAATCCTTGTATTTTGTTTTGGCAAACAGGTACATTGCTCCATCAGGCTCGATAAATTCGAGGCCGATATCTTTTGCACTTTGAACTAGTGCTTCTAATCTTGATTTTATCATATTTGTATTCTTAGATGTATCAGCTTTAAGAGCTTGCAGTGCTACATATTGAATTGGTTCTGAAACATTTGTTAGACTAAGCGCTTGTAATTTCGACATTTTATCTATAATAGATTTTTCTGCAATTGCATATCCAATCCTATAGCCGGTCATAGCATGGGATTTAGAAAATGATTTTGTGACTATAGATTTTTCGTAATCATATATCGAAGTACTCTGCCAATCATTATTTGCATATTCAGAGTATATTTCATCACTTAATACATAGAGATCATGATCTTTTGCTGTTTGTATAATATCATCTAGAAGTTTTTTTGGGATAACTTTCCCTGTTGGATTATTTGGATAGTTTAGTACAATCATTTTTGTATTTTGATTTATCGCATTGTTGATTTGTTCAATAGATGGTTCCCATTTTGTTTCTAATGTTGTCTTAATTGTTCTGACTTTGATGCCAGCATTTAACGCACAATCCTTGTATGCTGGCCATGCTGGTTCTATTACAATTATTTCATCACCGGGATTTAGCAGTGTAGTTATCGCTAAGTAAACTGCAAATCTTGCACCAGGGCAAATCATTATGTTATCTTCTGTAATTCCATCACCAGGGTTTGATATTGCTAATTCAGTTCGTAATCCCATAATTCCCTTTGGAGAACCATACTTTCCGTATCCCTTGCCGTATACTTCTGAAAGTGCAGTTTTCACTTCTTCTGGTGGCTTGAAATCTGGTTCACCAACTTCAAGATGGATTATTTTTTTACCTTCATCTTCGAGGGCTTTTGCTTTCAAAAATACTGAAAGATGTGTTTGCTTGTTGTCAGACTGTACTTTTACAGATTCGGTAAGCAGTAAATTGAGAAATTTTGATGCAGTGGATTGGTCCAAGTCAATTTCCTTGCATAACTTGGCAACTTGAGTTCGTAACGCATCTTCTCTTTCCTCGTCTGTTACGGTCATCCCAAGACTTGCTTTGGCATTGCCTATCTGTTTGGCAATATCTGTTCTTGTCTTTAACAGCTTGATCATTTCAAGCGTTATCTCTTCAATCTTCTTTCGATATTCCTCTATTTCTGACATTTTAGATAACTGGTTTTATGAACCCGCCTTGTAATGCTTGATCCGCAATTACTAGCGATACTATAGAATCAACAACAGGAGGTGCTCGTGGCACTACGCATGGGTCATGTCTACCCTCTACTCTTAATTTTGTATTTTTCTTAGTTTTGAGATCAACTGTTTCCTGAATCTTGCCAATTGATGAAGCTGGCTTGAATGCAACTCTCATCACTATTGGCATTCCATTTGATATTCCACCTAAAATTCCACCAGCATTGTTTGTCTTGGTAATCACCTTACCATTACGAAACGTGTATGAATCATTATTTTGTGAGCCATGTTTCTCAGATCCTGAAAATCCAGAACCAAATTCAACACCCTTTACAGCTGGTATTGCATAAATGGCTTTACTAAGTTCTGATTCAAGTGAGTTAAAAATTGGTTCACCTAATCCGATAGGAATATTATTTGTTACAGATTCAATAATACCTCCCAACGAATCGCCCTTTTTCCTAGCATCAAGTATTGATTTTTTCATTTTTCCTGCGATCGTTTTTTCAGGACATCTTACTTCGTTTGTATATATTGATTTGAGTGATTGTCTAGTAGCTTGATTTTTCATTCCTATCTTTCCGATCTTACATGTGTACGCATTTGTTTCAATACCAAGAGTAACCTTGAGTAATTTTCTTGCAATTGCTCCACCCATTACATGTGTGGCTGTTAATCTACCAGAAAATCTTCCACCACCACGATGATCATTAAATTTTTTATATTTTACAAAAGCAGGATAATCAGAGTGACCAGGTCGCATTGTAGTTCGTAATTTATCATAAGTTTTCGAGTCATGATCCTTATTCCAGATGATTGTTGTGATGGGTGCACCAGTCGTGTATCCTCTAAACACACCTGAAAGAATCTCTACAATGTCACCCTCTTTTCTTTGTGTTGAAACTAATGATTGACCAGGTCTTCTTAGATCAAGCATTTTTTGTATATCTTTTTCTTGTAACTCTAGACCTGCTGGACAACCATCAAGTACTGCTCCCACACATTTACCATGGCTTTCGCCAAAACTTGTTAAGACTAAATTATGTCCGATTGAACTTCCTACCACAATATAATATTATTTAAGACAAATATAACTTTACAATCTATAATTATTCAACATTCATTCATCTGGAAAAATTTTGCCGCCAATTTTTTTCATTTCAGATACAAAATTAGGATATGAAATCTCTACTGATTCTGGATCAGTTATACTACAATCACCAACATACATACCAGCAATACAAAAAGCCATGAATAATCTATGATCATTTTCAGAGCAAAGTGTAGCACTTACTAATTTTTTCGCTGGTTTTAAGATTAAACCATCATCATTTTCAATAACATTGATTCCTAATTTGGCTAGTTCTCTAGCAAGTATTGCAATCCTATCAGTCTCTTTATACCTAGCATGCTTAACATTGAAAATTTTAATCGGTTTTGCCGATTTTAATGAAAGTATGGCAATCGCAGGGAGAAGATCGGGTGAATCGCTTAGATCAAATTTTCCACCCGCTAATTTTTCAGGTGACTTGATTTTTATGGTATTTTTTTCTAATGTAACAACAACACCTAAAATTTCTAATATGTCAATTATTGCTTCATCCGCCTGAGGCATATCACCCATACTAATTTCAATCTCAAGTTCATTTCCCAGTAATACTGCAGCTGAAAGTAATAATGCTAAACTAGAAAAATCAGATGGGATTGTGAAATTTGTAGCCTTATAGTTTTGATGTTTTATGATATATTTTTGATAAGGAATTTCAGTTTTGACATTGACACCAAATTTATTCATTGCTGCAATTGTCAGATTAAGATATGGTTTTGACACCAATTCATTTTGAATATTTAAAACAAGTCCATTATCTAATCTTGGTGCAACAATCATCAATGCTGAAATAAATTGGCTTGAAATGGAACCAGATATCTGTACTTCACCACCTTTTACTTTTCCCTCAACTGAAATAGGGGGGTTTCCCTTGTTTGAACTACATTTAGCACCCATTGATTCTAGGGCATCAAGTATTGGTTTCATTGGTCTCTTTTTCAGACTATCATCACCTGATAATACAGTTTTACCATGAGATAGAACTGCAATTGCTGCTGCAATTCTAATGGTTGTACCAGAATTACACGCATCAATTATACATCCTTCAACCTTCGAATCAATTGAATTTTTTATAATTATATTATTTTCAGATTCAGTAAGTTCGACACCAAAGTTTTTACATGCATTTATTGTTGCAATGGTATCACTTGATTTTAAAATATTTTTGATAATACTTTTACCATCTGAAAGTGATGCTATGAATACAGCTCTATGTGTGTAACTTTTGTTTGATGGACATATAATATGTCCAGAAATTTTTGATTTTTCTACTTTACACTTCATATACTTCAGCCTTTTTGTTATTTATTTTAGTAATCGTTACATTACCATCAAGTGGAGCAAAAACTTTTTTCACATCTGACAAAACATCATTTTTAGCAATTGCAGCAATTGATGGGCCATTACCAGAGATAGATGCACCCAATGCACCATTTTCAATCAATTTGGAGATAATTTTAGGATCCGAGCCTAGGATTGCAGACGTGGCAAGTCCATTAATGATCATCGCATTCCAGTAATCAGAATTTCTCGCAAAATTCCAGGCACGCTCGAAAACATTACTCAGCGTAACCAGTTTTTTGATTTTTCCTCTTTTTCTTGATTTTGGCAAGAAAATTATAGCAGAAATATCATCTAAACATTTTTCAGAATGTATGATTTTTTTCTTATAATTATCAGTGACATTAAATCCACCGTAATAACATCCACACACATCATCATAGGCTCCCGTTAAACTAACTTTAGTTTTAATTGATGCATCTACACCAATCCGTAATATTTCAGTCTCATTCATATCAGGTCTAAATAATTTTGCACATCCAAGAGATACCGCAGAAGAAATTGCGCTGGAACTTTTTAACCCATAACCAGTTGGTATTTCTGAATTTAATGAAACTTTTAGTTTTGTTTTAGCAAGTTCATTAGCGGGGATTATTTGTTTTATCACTTCATTGATCAAACGTGAGCTGATAGTCTCACCATCAGACTCAATTACTATTCCTTTTCCAGGCAGTTCTTTTATGGTAATATCTATTTTTTTTGAGATACCAAGTGTGGCACCTTTGCCTGTGGCAATAGCGTTTACAATAGAGATCGCACTATGGATAGATGATTGTACAGATACCATTACATTCCTCCAAATATCGCCTTTTTCATATCGTCATAGGGAGCTTTTACACCATGCCAAATTTCAAATGCATGAGATGCCTGTGATAAAAGCATCTCATAACCATAAATTATAGTAGCACCATTCTTTTTTGCATTATCAATAAGATCTGTGTTCATTGGAGTATAAACTATGTCGTATACAATCGAGTTTTTATCAATTTGATCAGTAGGAATTAAGCTTGGTTCATTTCTTAATCCTACAGATGTTGAATTTATAATGAATTTATGTTCAGAAATAAATTGATCAGTTTCTTCTAAGGGTATTGCAGCTGCATTACCACCAATGTTTTTTGTGAATTGTACTAATTCAGTTGCATTCTTTAAGGTTCTATTTGCAATTGTTATTTTACCCGCTTTTTCTTTTACCATTCCAGCTATAATTGCTCTTGCAGCACCACCTGCACCTAAAATTAACACTTTGGAATCTTTAATCGTAAGTTTTCTTCTTTTTATAGGATCCAAGAAACCATCTATATCAGTATTATATCCTTTGAGCACTCCATCATTATTTACTACTGTATTTACTGCCCCACACATATTGCATATGTCATCAATTTCATCCAAGAATTTCATCATTTCAGTTTTATGAGGAATTGTTACATTAAATCCAGCAATTTTGATTTTTTTAAGAGCCTCTATTTCTCCTTCTAATTCATTTTTTTGTATTCTGTATGCAATATATGTAGAGTCTAGATTTAAAGAACGAAATGCAGCATTATGTATAAGTGGTGATAAGGAATGATCAATAGGATCACCTATGACTGCATATGTTTTAGTCATCTACTCACTTCTCATCAACATTGATTTCAGTTCATCCAGTTTAAGCTGTCCTGGGGCAATTGGATTTCCTATTGATACATAAGTGAATGGACTACCCAAAAATAAGCTGAGAAGACGCGATATTTTTCCAATATCACCCATGCAAAATGCAATCAGTCTTGTGTTTTTGTTATCATATAGTGATAATATTTTTGGTATGTCATTAACTGTTTTTGCTATTGTAACGATTTTGATATTATTTGAAAATTTTTTCATTTTAAAATATTGTTTTTTTAGTATAGACGCATTTGGAGTTTGTTTAAAATTATGCCATGATACTAGTAAATCTGTATTTGTGCTTTTAATATAACGCAATAGATTTTTATTTTTTTTAATTGCATTAAATTCTATATCTAGCAAAAATGGATTATACTCTGCAATTAATTTTATAATTGATATTCGATTTTTTTCAGTGCCTGAAAACTTTCCTCCTTCTGAACTTGGCCTTAATGTGCAAATACATTTTCTTAAATCTTTTTTGATTATATCTAATGTTTCAGGTACTGACTCAGGATTTAGGAAATCAAACCTAATTTCAGCATATTCAGATTTTTTTAATGCTTTTGAAAGATTCTGTCTAATTTTTTTTGGTGTTTTTTCAGCAATACTAACACATGTTTTGTATACCATATCACTTCTCTAATATGTACTCGTCAGATATCTCCATTCCAAAATGTCTACCCGTAGCAGTTTTTGAGTGAACCAGCACCGAATCCCCTTTTTTTAGATGTGTTACAGATATCAAATGACCATTAGACTTTACCAAACGAATTGTTTCTGCATCTTGTGCTATAATACCACCTACCTCTTCACCAACTTTTGCTTTAATCATAAGCATTGGTCTTTTTTCTATTTTACATCTACCTATTGTAGCACGTCTTGCTTTTCCTTTTGTATTAAGCACAAGTACTTCTACGCCAGTCTCTAATTCAGATAGGTACTTGGTCGTTCCATCAGGTGATAATGTATAGCAATGAACTGCACCTGCGTTAACCCTAAATGGTCTAGGTGAAGTAAATGACGAACCAACTGATTCATTATGAATTAGAAACAAAAAATTTGCTCTGTTACCAATGAGCATGCCTTCACCCTTACTGAGCATAGATGCAGTATCAATGCATACTCTCTCACCATCACCTACTTCTTGAATATCTATGATTTTGGCAACACTTAGATCAAAACTTTTTGAACCTAAATACACCAATGCCTCTCTCACCTCATTCATTGAACCTGTATTGAAAATCACAGCATCAACTCCAACATCTAAAATAGAAAACATTTTTCTTGCCTCCTTTGGGTTATTTGCAATCGCAAAAATTTGTGTGTGAAGTTTGTGTAGTTTTGCAATAATATTTTCCAATGGAATTATTTTCCAATCCTTTACTTCAATTATTACAAAATCCAAACCTTTTTTTGCCAAGTCAAGAATTTTTTCAATATCTTTGTTTGAGGATACCTTAAACCGTCTTCCAACTTTTTTTCCCCTTAATTTTTTGATTATGTCTTTATCTAAAATAACATAATTAGCGTCTTGAGAAGGGAAAATTGTTTGAATTTTTGTTTTTTTCAGAATTTTAGGATCCACAAATACAGTTTTGATTCCCTCTACTTCTAGATTATTCACAAACTTGACTAGTTGGTTTTTACCAACTTTGGGCTGTATGATTAATTGTTTATTGTTTGTCAATTGTGTCGATCACTTCTTTTGCTGTTTGATTTTTAAATATTATTCCTGAAAGAGCTTCAACAATCTTTTCTGGAGATCTATGTGCAAAGATATTTCTACCATATGTCACACCCTTAGCTCCTGCTTTCATGGCATCTTCTGTCATTTGTAAAACATCCATATCAGTTTCCATTTTTGCTCCACCAGCAATTACTACTGGTACAGGTATGCTTTTCACAACTTTTGAAAAAGAATCAATATCACCAGTATACAATGTTTTAACAATATCAGCACCGCATTCAGCACCAATTCTAGCTGCATGGGCAACTATTTCAGGATCATGTGGATTTTTTATATTTTCACCCCTAGGATACATCATTGCCAATAAAGGAACATTCCATTTGTGACATTGCTCTGAAATATTTCCCAAATCAGCAAGCATCTCAGGTTCTTCTTTTCCACCAATATTGATATGTAATGAAACACCATCTGCACCTAGTCTTAATGCTTCATTAACAGAACCAGTAAGCATTTTTCTGTTCGGTGCAGTTGAAAGTGATGTACTTGCAGAAAAATGGACTAAAATCCCAACTTTAGGTGGTCTTGGTAGAGTTTTGATAATACCTTTGTTAATTATAACACATGAAATTCCATGACTTTCACATTTATAGATCATAGAGTGTGGTTTTTCTAAACCAATGATAGGACCATTTGAGATTCCATGGTCCATAGGTATACAAAGCATTCTACCTTTTCTTAGAATTCTATTTAGTCTAATCTCAGTTCCAGTTGTCATAGATGCTATAATTTTTGTATCTTACTTAAAAATTATAGCGAATTGGTTTCCTCACTTTCTAACTATTAAATAGTCATAATCATTATCAAAATTGGGTTTAATTGAGCCAAATTCTGAACCAAATCCATAGTTCCGATATCAAAGATATACTTGAAAATTCTCTAAATGGAATTAGGCCTGGACCTGATGATTGTATTAGATTACTTGAGTCAGATGACGTGCATTTAATGGGGCTAACAGCTGGAACTTTGACACGTAAGAGATTTGGTCAAAAAGCATCATTTGTGAATAACATAATTCTAAATTACACAAATGTGTGTATTACTGATTGTAAGTTTTGTGCATTTTATAGACCGCCTAACCATGAAGAATCTTATACATTGAGCTTGGATGAAATTGAATTACGGATTAAAACCGCATGGGATTTATTTAAAATTAGACAAGTCCTAATCCAAGGAGGACACAATCCAGATCTTAGAATAGAATATTATGAAAATTCATTCAAAATGATTAGGGAGAAATTTCCACAAGTCGGTGTTCATGGTTTATCGGTATCAGAAATTGATACAATTGCTAAAGTTGAAAAATCATCAACCAAAGAAGTGTTATCAAGATTAAAGGATGCGGGTTTACAATCATTACCTGGTGCTGGGGCTGAAATTCTAAATGATCAAGTAAAAGAAATCATTAGTCCTAAAAAAATTATGAGTAAAGAATGGTTAGATATTATGGAAGAAGCACACACTCTTCAAATCCCATCATCTGCTACAATGATGTATGGTCATGTTGAATCAAATAAACAGATTGCTGAACATTTTGAAAAAATTGTTCAACTTCAGGAAAAAACTAATGGGTTTATGGCGTTTATTCCTTGGAGTTTTGAACCTAATAACACCGCAATGCAAAAGGATGGCACAATCACGTCTGGCGCTGGAGGATATCGACTTCTAAAAATGATTGCAATATCTAGACTTGTATTTGATGGACTTATTTCACATATTCAGTCATCATGGTTAACAAATGGAGTTGGAATGGCACAATTAGCATTACAATATGGTGCTGATGATTTTGGTGGAACATTAATTGGAGAAGAAGTTGTATCATGTACTGGTTCTCGTTCTACAGAACTTACAGGCAAGCAGATTATTGATTCCATTCATCAAATTGGGTTTGAAGTAGAAGAAAGAGATAATTTCTATCAGACTGTTTGTAATTATCAAATACCGTAATTTGACCACTTTGAATCAACCATTTCTTTTGTTGATTCATCCACTTTGACTTCTTCTTGAATTTCTCGTTCAAATCCTTCTTCCAAAGTTTTTTGCGTTGCATCAATTCCTAATTTTGAGCCCAAATTAACTTTCGGTGAAGCAGGATCTAAGGTATCAGTAGGTGTATTATTTATGATAATAGTGTCTCGTGCAGCATCAGATCTTGTAGTAATTGCCCAAATCATTTCATTGACATTATGTACATTTACGTCGCTATCGACTACTACAATTATCTTAGTCAGTGCTAATTGCCCCATACCCCATAGCCCCATCATAACTTTTTTTGCTTGACCAGGATATCGTTTTTTGATTGATACAATTGCTAATCCTTGAAACCATCCAGCAGGGGGCATACTGAAATCTACAACCTCTGGATGGAGCATTTTAATTAATGGTAAGAAAGAACGTTCTATTACTTTTCCAATATACGCATCTTCTAAGATTGGTTTACCAACAACAGTTGTGAGATAAACTGGATTCTTTCGCTGCATAATTCCTGTAAGCGTAAATGTTGGAAATGGTTCTTTTGGTGTATAGTAACCAGTATGATCGCCAAATGGTCCTTCATCTCTTACATCCATTGCATCAACATATCCTTCAAACACAATTTCAGCGTTAGCGGGTACTTCAAGATCTATAGTTTTACATTTGACAGTTTTGATTCCTTTTTTTCTAGTAATACCAGCAAAAAGATACTTATCAAGACCCTCGGGTACAGGTGCTACAGCAGAAAATACTGTTGCAGGTTCTCCACCAATTATTATAGCAGCCTCAATTTTATTATTTTTTTCTTTTAGTAAATCATGATGTGCAGCACCTCTCTTGTGTTTTTGCCAATGCATTAATGCATGTGTATCATCAATAATTTGTATTCTGTATACACCCAAATTTCGTACACCGGTTTCTGGATGTTTTGTTGCAACTAGACCAAACGTAATGAATTTTCCTGCATCTTTTGGCCATGATTTTAAAATTGGGATTTTATCAAAAGTTGGTGAATTATTTATGATGTCAGTAACCGGACCACTTTTTTCCAATTTTGGAAATGATTCACTCATTTTTGATAGTTCAGGTAATTTTCTAATTTTATTAAAAACACCAGATGGAATTTCCATCTTTGTCATATCTGCAATTCTTTGACCAATCTCAGAAAAATCTTTAGTTTCTAATCCAATTTCGAGTCGTTTAATTGAACCCAATGCGTTACCTAACACTGGAATTTCATAGTTACGTACATTTTCAAAAAGAACAGCTGGACCATTAGTGTAAGATACCCTTCTTAAAA
>Ga0114996_10003482_pt1 | contig 19514 bp, 16 predicted proteins | sample ArcticOcean_MG_C_4_FD_87039 | JGI IMG/M metagenome (GOLD analysis project Ga0114996, IMG submission 87039) | Marine microbial communities from western Arctic Ocean - ArcticOcean_MG_CB4_134 | ecosystem: Environmental > Aquatic > Marine > Oceanic | place: Arctic Ocean: Canada Basin | collected...
AGCCCTCGCCATGTATGTGAGCCCTATTTGGTCTGCTTCGGCTTCGTTGGTTCGGCTGAAGGGGAGGGTGAGTCCGTAGACGATACCTACACCCAGTGCTGCCATGATTATCTTTTTCTGTTTACTGTTATTAAGGCTAATGGATGTTGCCATTAGTCCCGCCGTAAGGATTAGTTGCCGAGTCATTCTCTGTGCCCCGTGCCTGGCAATAACATGGGCAATTTCGTGACTCATCACGGTAGCGAGACCCGCTTCGTTCATCGCGACAGGCAGGAGACCCGTATATACGGCAACCTTACCGCCCGGTAGAGCGAACGCATTTTGCTGTTCTGATTCAATAAGATGAAACTCCCAGTCCAAGTTAGGCATGGCACTTACTTTTGCGAGGCGGAGGCCGATTTGTTTAACCAGGGCGGTAGTTTTTCGGTCACCTGAATCTTTTTCCTCTTTGAGAATCTGGTTGTATGCTTGTTTACCTAAGGCGATTTCCTGCCTGATGGGTATCATGATAAAAGCTGATTTATTAGAAATTGGCGTGGTCACGCAGGCCGCGATTATTCCGACAAAAAAAACTGTGAGAAACTTTTGATAGGAGTGCATAGTTTAATTATAAGTTTGATTGGGGGTTTTTTGCAACGTTAGTTAGGGATGTATGAAAAATTTTTCCCCAACACATAATTCAGTTGCTCCCGTTACATCTAATGACATATTATTCTGGCAAAGGGATAATCTATGCTTGCATACGAAGCCACCGCTAGAACCAAGGGATATTCCATTATTGCTGGTGTCGATGAAGCAGGGCGCGGCCCCCTAGCTGGACCTGTAGTGGCTGCTGCTGTTCTGCTTGCTCCCGGCTCTCAGCTTGACGGTCTTGATGATTCTAAGAAACTTTCTCCTAAAATAAGAGAAAAGTTTTTCCTGATTATTAAGGAGCAGGCGTTAAGTTACGGCATCGGAATTGTTGGTGTTGAAGAAATTGAAAAGATCAATATTCTTCAGGCTTCTTTGCTGGCTATGAAGTTCGCTGTGGAAGATTTATCCGACAAACCTAACCTTTTACTCATTGATGGGAACCAACGTATTGATACAGAGATTAACCAGTGGACTATTGTAAAGGGAGATTCTCTCAGCCAGTCTATTGCTGCTGCGTCAGTCTTGGCAAAAGTTACCCGCGACAAGCTTATGGAGCAGTATCACGAACAATTTCCTCAATATGCGTTTGATAAACATAAGGGTTATGGTACACGTCTTCACCGTGATCTGATTAGGAAACATGGCCCCTGCCCAATTCATCGTCGCACCTTCAAAGGAGTTAGTGAATTTGTTTGAGAATCATATATAAAGCAACAAGCAAGCACAAAACTCTCTAGGTTTTTTCGTGTCACCTAGGTTTATTCATCTCAGGGTTTATTTTAGGAACAAAAATATCTTTTAAAATTTCATGCGTTCTCTTTTAAATAAGCAATGGATACTGCGCGACCCGACTTTGGAGACGGTAAGTCAAATATCTTCCTCTCTTGATCTTTTGCCAGTCGTTGCGCGTTTATTGATTAACCGAAAAGTTGAAGGAGTGGATGAAGCAGAGATGTTTGTGAGGGCAGAACTTTCATCTTTGCACGACCCTTTCCTTATGAGCGGAATGGAGCTTGCGGTTGATAGAATATTAGTGGCGATTGAAAATAAAGAATCGATTCGGTTGTTTTGTGATTATGACGTTGATGGTGTGACTTCGGCAGCATTTCTCACCCATTTTTTTCGTGATATAGGCGTTACCGTTGGATACTACCTACCAGAGCGCATGAAAGAAGGATATGGATTAAATGAAGATGCAGTCAGATCGATAAGAAAACAAGGCGCCTCGCTTATGATTACAGCAGACTGTGGGATAACAGCAGTCCACGAGGTTGACCTAGCTCTTTCTTTGGGATTGGATGTAATCATAACTGATCACCATCAGGTGGGAAGTGAGGGGTTACCAAAGGCCGTGGCTGTACTTAATCCACACCGATCAAATTGTGAGTATCCATACAGATTCCTTAGTGGAGTAGGTTTGGCTTTTAAGCTAGCTTTAGCTGTACGAACAGCGTTGCATAATAAGATGGGCTGGAGCAAAGATCGTTTGCCAAATATGAAGCGTCACTTAGATTTAGTTGCTTTGGGTACGATTGCGGATGTTGCTCCACTTACAGGAGAAAATCATATTTTGGTGCGCCATGGGCTCGACGTTTTAGCGACGACTGATAAAGCAGGATTAGTTGCACTAAAAGCGGTATCCGATGTAGATGGTCGGGTCAACGCGCGTTCGGTTGGATTTGCTCTTGGCCCACGACTCAATGCAGCAGGACGACTGGGTAAAGCGGATAATGGATTTCATTTGTTAACATCAACAGATTTAAAAGAAGCAAAGAGATTGGCGCAAGAACTTGACGTTATAAATCAAGAACGAAAGGATATTCAGGCATTGGTTCAGGATGAAGCGGAGTATCTGATCGACCGCGAAGTGAACTTGGAGGAGAGTCTAGTAATTGTTCTGGCCTCAGAAAATTTTCATAGCGGTGTGGTTGGGATTGTCGCATCACGGATTGTAGAAAAATACTTTCGACCAGTTATTTTAATTGCGTTAGAAAATGGTATTGGCAAGGGTTCCGGACGAAGTATCCCTCATTTTAATCTTCACCGTGCGTTCACCGAGTGTGCCAGTCATTTAGTTCAATTTGGTGGTCATGCCTATGCTGCAGGGCTCACCATAAATAAAAATAGTTTAGATTCGTTTCGAAGCGCAATAAACGAGGTTGGGCGGAGAATTTTGAGTGATGAAAACTTAGCGCCAGAATTATTTTTAGACGGGTTTCTAAAGATTTCTGAAATCAACGTAACACTGCATGAGCAGATTGCCCTCTTAGAGCCTTTTGGCGCTGAAAATCCGCCACCTGTTTTTCTTGTTCAGGGAGTCAGTGTTTATGAGTTAAAGAGGATGGGACGTGAAGAATCCCATGTGCGTTTTCAGGCGGTTCAGGGTGACGCAAGGATTGATGCGGTTGGATTCAACCTTGCGAAAGAATTTTCTTCTATTGCAGAGAAATCAGATAAGGTAGACCTTGCATGTGAATTCCAGGTTAACGATTGGGGTGGTAGAAGCAAGCTAGAACTAAAAGTTCTTGATTTACGCTACTCGGTGGAGAGGTGATGTGCTGGTGGTTTAAAAACTACTTTGTACAGAGTTTGTTTTGATTAATCTTTTCCAGATAAAACTTCAAGGGTGAAGCTGACCTCACCTAGACGTTGAACCGGAAGTGAACTACATCACCATCTTGTACGATATAACCTTTTCCTTCTACCCTTAATTTCCCGGCCTCCCTAATAGAAGCTTCGGTTTTGTGCTGTATGAGGTCTTCTAGACTATATATTTCTGCGCGGATAAACCCCTTCTCAAAGTCAGTGTGAATGGCTCCCGCAGCTTGAGGCGCGGTTGAATTTTTTTTAATGGTCCATGCACGATTTTCTTTACCCCCGGCAGTAAAAAAAGTGACGAGTTGCAGCAATCCGTAACCGGCAATGATCATCCGGTCGAGCCCAGTTTCCTTTAATCCCATTTCATCCATAAACATTTGCCGTTCTTCAAGATCCTCAATCTCCATAATTTCACCTTCAATTTTCCCGGCGAGTGCCACAGTTGAGGAGCCATCAGTTTCTGCAATTTTTTTTACTTTTTGAACTAGAGCACTTTCTGTGTCGCTTGGATCCATTACGTTACATATGTAAAGGACAGGTTTTGAGCTAAGGAGGGCCAAGCTATTAAGAAAGTTTTGTTCTTCCTCAGAAAAATCTGTGATGACACGTGCGGGACAATTATTGTTTATACTTTTTATGACTTTTTCAATCACGCGAAGATGCATGCGAGCTTCTTTATTTCCAGATTTTGCAAGTTTTTCAATTTTTTCTTTACGCCGATCGAGAGTTTCCATGTCGGCAATCATTAACTCTGTGTTTATGGTATCAATGTCATTCGCAGGATCAATTGTGTCACTAACATGAGGTACATTGCTATCTTCAAAGCATCGTACGACATGCGCAATGGCGTCGACTTCTCGGATGTGACCGAGAAACTTGTTACCCAGGCCTTCTCCTTTCGAGGCCCCCTTAATTAGTCCAGCGATATCTACAAACTCGAGAGTTGTAGGAACGATCTTATCTGCTTTTATATATTGAGAAATAGTTTCAAGTCGTGGGTCTAGGACTGGAACAATACCGCTATTTGGTTCGATGGTGGTGAAAGCGTAATTCCCAGATTGGGCTTTGGTTTTTGTTAGTGCACCAAATAAAGTCGATTTACCAGCGTTAGGCAGGCCAACAAGTCCACATGTAAATCCCATAGTCTTAGTTTGTTTGAAATGATTTGTGAAGATTATTAAATGAGTTGAGAAAAATAAGGGCGATTAAAACAATTGCCGCATAAAAAGCTGAGATACTAAAAAATTTTTCAGGGCTAGTAAAGCTAAATACTGTGAGAAACATAACAGCGCCCACGTTACCATACGCCCCTGCTAGGCCAGCCAACTTTCCTGTCAGGTCTTTGCGGATGAGTGGAATCGCTGAGAAACAGGCACCAGTTCCTGCCTGTAAAAACATGGAACAGCCGAATGCCAGTAAGAGCACGCTCCAAAGAGGCCAAGAGGAATTTATTTGACTCATTATTATGTAGCCAATCATTGAACCGATTACGAATAATATCAAGGCACGTTTTTTCTCAATTAGGTCGGAAATCCAGCCCCCGGCTGGGCGACTTATCAGGTTCATAAAAGCAAAACTCGACCCTACCATGCCCGCTGTTGCCACTGAAAGTTCAAATGTGGATTCTAAAAACTGTGGAAACATTGAAATAACAGCAAGTTGAGAGCCGAAAGCCAACGCATAAACCATGCTTAGAATAACTATTTGTTTAAATTCGTATTTTTTTTCCGGTGAAACTTTTTCATCAAGTTTTGGTAGATTTGAGCGGACGGATTGTATCACGTTAAAAATATAAAGGATGAGTATTCCTATGATCAGTATTTTAAAAGTAGCAGAAGATAAGAGCTCCAAAGGGTGTCCTGCAAGTTTCCAAACAAGAGTAGCCATTGCTCCATAAATAGGTATCAAGAATAGTATTTGGAGAAAAATATCCTTTTTTGTTGTTACCTCTATGTTGTGCTCAAATCCGGTCCGAAAAGCATTACTTTTTTCTGAGAGTTCTTTCGCAAAAATAAAATAAACAATACCCCAAATGCCACAAAGAATACCGCTGAAAACCACAGCATATCGCCAGCCTATTTCTTCCGGAAAGAATGAAGCTACAATCGGAAGGGTAAATACTGCTGCCGCTGCCCCAAAATTACCCCACCCAGCATATATCCCTTGGGCTAGTCCCATTTTTTCAGGAGGAAACCATTCGGAGATCATTTTAATTCCGACAACAAACCCCGCTCCAACGATTCCCATGAGCAGGCGAGCAATCAGGAAATCTTCAAAACTTTCTGCTGATGCAAAATAAAAACAAACTCCTGCAGAGAATATTAGTAAATAGCTGAAAATCTTTCTTGGCCCAAAGTGATCGACTAGTATTCCGATTAGAATTCGAGCTGGAATAGTCAGAGATACATTGCATAGCATTAATATGTTTATTTGTTCCTGGCTGAGGCCGACTGTTCTAATGAGCGTTGTGTTAAATGGCGCCATATTAAACCAGGCGACAAAGGAGAAGAAAAATGCGAGCCAAGATAAGTGCAGGATATGGTTCTGCCGAGTGCCAAAGTTAAGCATTAAATTCTAATTATCGGGATTGATTCATGAAGCTGGTTTGCTAGACATAAACTGATGGGATTGCACTACTCCATTCGGGCCAAAAATAATAATTAGATCTTTAGATAAGTCGTTACTGATTATGGAGTAGTGGTGATCTTCATAAACCCAGATAGGCTGGCCATTCTGAATGCCGGTTTTAAAAGGTTCCCCGAATATTTTTTTTATATCTGATCGGGTAGAGGTTCCATTTACAATACTCTCAACTTTAGATGTATCGAAACTTTTTCCAGCAGTACCACATCCGCCCGGTAGTAAAATTATTCCTACAAGAATAATTATTCCAATGTAGTTCATAATGAGCCTTCTTTCTCTATGTTCGTGGTTTAATCAACAGCTATATCATATTTTTCCTGGTGAAGTTCATGATTTGCCAGAAATTTAATATCAAGACCGTACTCTTGTTCAGCTTGTTCCAAGAAAGAACTTTCTTCTTCAAAAAAGACGTCATAAATACAGGGGTGCACTTCTATTTTAACGTTTTTTCGTTTTAAATAGTTTCTCGTGCTAAGTCGCTGAACGGATCTTATAATTTCGTTGCATATAGTTGTAGGCGATTTATTGTGCCCTTTGCCATCACAATAGGAGCAAGTGTTGCATAAAGTTTGCGCTAGACTTTCGCGGGCACGTTTCCGTGTCATTTCAACAAGCCCCAGTTCCGAGATTTTTAAAATCTTTGTTCGTGACCGGTCACCTTCCAGGGATTGAGTAAGGACATTCCATACAGTTTCTTTATTTTCTTCCTTAAGCATATCAATGAAATCGACAATAATAATTCCCCCTATATTGCGCAAGCGCAACTGCCAGACAACTTCTTTTACTGCTTCTAAGTTAGTTTTAAGAATAGTTTCTTCTGGGTCGCTATGCCCGACATATTTCCCGGTATTCACATCGATTGCTACGAGAGCTTCTGTTTCATCGATTAAAATATATCCACCTGACTTGAGCCAGACTTTTCGATCCAATGCCCGATTGATTTCGGTTTCTATTCCAAAGTGATCGAAGATAGGCGCGGACTTTTGGTGCAATTCGATTTTGTCGTAAATATGCGGTAGATAATTTTCACAAAACTCGAGACAGTTTTGGTACTCTGATTTGGAATCCACCACCATACGGCTCACATCACTCGTGAATAAATCACGCATTGAACGAAAGGTTAAGTTGAGATCTTCGTATAAAAGATTACAAGGAGATGTTTCTATAGCTTTTCGTTGTAGGCTATCCCAAAGACGATGCAGAAAAGAAAGGTCTAATGCAAAGTCGCTTTTTTCACAATATTGCCCAGCGGTGCGAATGATATAGCCTCCCCCTGGCTTTCCGATTTCTTGAAGAATGGTTTTTAATCGTTCCCTTTCTGCCTCATCCTTAATGCGTCGTGAAACAAAGGTATCGCTTGCATCGGGCAGGTAGACTAGATAACGACCAGGAAGGCCTATATAGTTTGTGATACGAGCACCTTTTGTACCAAGGGGATTTTTTGTAACCTGAACTATGATTTCCTGTCTTTCTTCCAAGAGATCCTGAATTGGAATCTTGTGGTTTATCTGTCCAATAATAGAATCTTCGTTAGACGAACTACTCTCTTCTTCCGCGTCAGAGGTGGTGTTTTTATCTTGACCGATTTCCCAACCTTTTTTATTCAAGTCAACTATTTTTGTAATATCGACATTGTTTGCACAAAGAAATCCAGCCTTATCCAATCCCATATCAACAAAAGCGACTTGCATCCCTGGTAAAACCTTAGTTACTACCCCTTTATAGATGTTGCCCACTATGCCCTTGTTCGTTTGATGTTCTATGAACAGTTCGGCAAGTTGATTGTTTTCTGTCAACGCGACTCGAATTTCTCGCATATTTGAATTAACTAATATTTCGGACGACATACAAAAGCCATTTTATAGTTAATAAAATAAAAGCTGTATATGATTTGATGTGAAAGCGATGTATTACAGTTTGTTGTCACTATGTTACAATGGATTTGGCCTTAAACCAAAGCATATCCCTTTTAAGGATAACATCAAAGAATTGTACGTCTCATTCCTATATTGAGCAATAGTCCGAAGGCGAAGAAATTGGTTACAAGTGATGATCCTCCGTAGCTCACTAGAGGGAGGGGAAGTCCGGTTACTGGGAATAAACCAACAGCCATTCCCAGGTTAAATAGAGCATAGAAGGAAATTGAACTAACGATTCCCAATGCCAGAAAGAGGCCGAACCGGTCCCTCGCGTGAAATGCAATGTTCAATCCCTTGAGAATAATAAAAAGATAAATCGATAATAGTAGTACTACTCCAATGAATCCTGTTTCTTCCGCGAATACTGAAAAGATGAAGTCGGTGTGTTTTTCAGGAAGAAAATTAAGACGACTTTGGGTTCCCATGAAAAGGCCTTTACCCAAAAACCCTCCAGAGCCAACGGCTATTTTCGATTGTATCGAATGATAACCAGCACCGAGCGGGTCTATTTCAGGATTGAACAAGGTCATTATTCGCTGCTTTTGGTAGTCTCTTAAAAAAAACCAGAGCGAAGGAATTAAAAAAATACCGGTACCGAATAATTTTGTCAGAAACGCTCCGTCGATTTCTATGGCGGTGATAAAAACTAGAAAGATCAAGAAAACCATAATGGCTGTTCCTAGATCAGGTTGAATGGCTATCAACATGACAATAACACCTGTTAATAGGGTGGGTATCCATAGGTTTTTAAAAAAATATTGGCCTTGAATTTTTCCAGATTCGAAATATTTTGCGAGAGCAAGAATTAATGCTATTTTTGCAAACTCTGAAACCTGTAAACTCAATGATCCGATGTAGATCCAGCGTTTAGCTCCAGAAGCGGTGTCGCCATTTACTGCTACGTAAATGAGAACTAAGACGGTTATGCCGTAGATAGCATAAGCGTGCCGCCTGAGTTCACGATAATCAATTACTAGAGCGATGAACATAGCTACTAGTCCAAAGAGAATCCAGTAAATTTGTTTGATGTAAAGGTCACGGAAGAATAGCTCCGTTCGACCATGGTTCGCACTATTTATAGTTATCACGCCGATAATAGAGACGGCAAGAATAGCTACGAACAAGGACCAGTTAAATTTAGATGCGAGTGTACGATCGACCATAATCTATTCCCATCCTAGCATATTTGTTTTATTGATAATTAAACTTTGGTACTAAGAAACATAAGATTATAAACCTGCTAGTGATTTAAAAACGGGTAGTAGGTCGTTCGGAAAGCCGATAGTTTCTGGCTAAATTTTACGAAGATACGAGGGACCTCATATTTCCCTTATCGAATTATTATTCTAAAAACATTGACACGCTTCTAAACAATTAATAAATAAAATATTATCTCGTGTTTTTTAAATCGGTAGGTGTCAGCACTGCATTTTTTGGCCGCTAGAGTATTCAACCACAGACTTTTAAATCATTTACTAACAGGTTTGTGAAAAACTTGTTTTTTATAGACACAAAGCACGTTTATGCTCTTAATAATAGGCTGTTTTAAGGCCATATGCTTTTATATCCCCTGGTAAATTAGCCTATTCTACGGATATAGGGTAAAAGTTCTTACAGTTATTAAGAAAATAGTTATTCCCAGATTTAAGAATCTATTTTGCTTTATCAGGACTGGAGAAATTAGTTGTCAAAAAATTGTCGTCTGTTGGCCTTTGTGGGTAGCTATGGAGTAAGGTGTTGCTTTTTCATTTTGGGGCAAAGCCTGTAAATTAGGGATAATTATATCAACCTTTTGCATTCTGCCATCTGAGCCTTTTGGGATGGGCACTTCACGGTTTGGTTGCTAATACGGTCAGCTTTGTGAAAAACGTATAACCGTTCAAGAAAGCTTTTTTATGGTGATACCCAGGTTCCGGTGGATTTTTTTTTTGTAGTTGAAAATAAATACTTTATCTCATTTCTTTTGACGAAGCTCACAGGTAAACAGAACTACCGAAAACCCTTTTGTTTCAGCCCAAAACCAATTTTGTCCACATTTTTTTCACAGTTATGATGACACTTTCGAAAACGCTATTTTTGATAGTTTGGACTAATCAGAAGACTAAAGGGAGCTAATGTGTTTATGTTTGTTATGAACTATAGGATTTTCCCAACGGCCAGAAAGAACTTTGTTTAGTTGGGGTTTTGACGATATTTTGCTAGATAGTTGTTTATATCTGGAGGAACTGGGGCTTCAAAAACTAAGGGTTGTTTGTTGAGAGGGTGATTAATTCCTACTCTATGGGCATGCAGAGCCTGCCGAGGGATCTTTAGGTACGGTTCGGCAATATTACCGCCATACAAGCTATCTCCAAGAACGGGATGGTGAATTGATGCTAAATGAACTCTGATTTGATGAGTTCGTCCTGTTTTTGGAAATAGACGGAGGTAAGAAAAATGTCCAAGGGTTTCTATTACTTCGTAGCGGGTTTCTGCCTGGCGGCCTTGGTCCATAGTGGCAGTCATTTTTTTTCGATTGGTTTTGTGCCTTCCTATTGAAGTTTCGATAACTCCAGAAGCAGACTTTACTATACCTCGCACGAGGGCGAGGTAAGTTTTTTTTACCTTTCGGTTTTTAAATTGATTGGCTAGAATACGGTGAGCGATCTCATTTTTGGCAATGAGTACAACGCCTGAGGTGTCCTTGTCGAGACGGTGTACAATGCCCGGTCGTTCGATTCCGCCAATTCCAGATAAATCGGAACAGTGATTTAATAGCGCATTAACCAGGGTGCCTTTTACATGTCCCGGTGCGGGGTGTACTACCATGCCGGCAGGTTTATTTACCACGAGCATTGCCTCATCTTCGTATATGATTGTAAGGGGTATGGACTCAGCTTCTATTCCTGAAGAGGATGGTGGATAAATATTAAGAATTATTTTGTCACCAGTTTTGATTCTGTATTTTGCTTGTGCCGGGGAATTGTTAACAGAAGCATGACCTTTTTCGATTAGCTTTTTAAGGTGAGACCGACTAAATTCGTTTTGGTTTTTAGAAAGAAAAACATCCAACCTCAGCGCCTGGTGATTGGAGTCGACTAAAAACTCTAACCTTCTCATAGGAAAAATATATTTGTAATTAGCGTGGACCTACTTTTCCATCAACCGAGGCATTAATTCCACCAAGTTGCAAGGTTTATGGGTACTGTCCAATTGGTGTACGATAATCATGTCCCACGCATCTTTACACGCGCCAGTGGAACCGGGTAAGGCGAATAGAAAAGTTCCGTTTGCAACACCTGCAGTCGCTCGAGATTGCATAGTAGAAGTCTTGATGTTCTGGTAGCTCAACCACCGGAACAGCTCTCCGAAACCGGGAATGGGCTTTTCGTATAAGGATTCGAAAGCCTCAGGCGTCACATCTCTTCCCGTAACACCAGTGCCTCCGGTTGCTATAATTACATCCACTTCAGACGAGTTGATCCATTCTTTAAGTACATCTTTTAGTAAAGATAGCTCGTCTTTGACGATTCGTTTCTCTACAAGGTGGTGCCCGGCTTCGGTTAGCCGTGTTACCAGCGTATCACCTGATTTGTCATTTTGGTCCGTCCGCGTATCGCTTACAGTAAGAACCGTAATGTTTACGGATTTTCTTTTGGCCGTATCGCTCATGGGTTGGTTGTGGCGGAAATAGATAAATTGCGCTATGTATTCATTTACACAGAGCCTGAAACTGGCACTTGGCGTAGAAGTTTTAAACTGTTAATTTAAATTTGTTTTAAATAACAGCGTCCAGTTTAATATAAAAGAACAAGAATTAATAACCCATCATACCATATAAAGAAAAAAGAAAAGTGGTTATGCCAACAGCTTTAGTGACAGGAGGTGCTATTAGACTGGGTCGCTCTGTAGCGCTTCATTTGGCAGGCCGCGGATATAATATCGCTCTCCAATATTGTAGCTCAAGGGAATCCGCCGAGCAAACTGCCAAAGAAGCAAGAAACTTTGATGTCCAATGCAAAACTTACTGTGCTGACTTCACGGATTTCAACTCTGCTCCCTTACTGATGGGTCAAGTTTTAGCAGACTTCAACTCCATGGACCTTCTTGTTAATTCAGCAGCAAACTTTATCCAAAAAAAAATTGAAGAAACATCTAACTCAGAGCTTCTTGATACAATTAATATTAATTTAATAGCTCCATTTATTTTGATGAGAGAGTTTAAAAAAAAGGTTAATAATGGGTTGATTATAAATATTCTGGACGAGCGCATTCTAAGAAGAGTCTCCACTTTTGGTGCCTACTCGGTTAGTAAATCAGCATTAGCTCACCTCACTGAACTTTCTGCTGTGAGCTGGGGCGAAACAGTTCGTGTTAATGGTATCGCACCCGGCCTAATCCTTCCCCCAGCCGGAAGTTCCGGCGAATATCTTCTAGAGAAAGCACCAAATATTCCTACTAAAACGCATGGAAATACGTCAGATATCCTTAGCGGAGTCGATTATCTATTAGATAGTCCTTTCGTCAATGGAGAAATCCTGTTTATCGATGGCGGAGAATCGAAAAAACGGTGATTTAGGCCTCGGCCAAACAGTTGACTTTGCAACTTTTGAGGTGATAGGTTAGTCCGCTATGAGTCTAATAATTTTCAATACTTTATCTGGGAAGAAGGAAGTATTTGAGCCTTTGCGTGAGCACATGGTAGGAATGTATGTTTGCGGAGTAACGGTCTATGATTATTGCCATGTTGGCCATGCCAGATCAGGGGTTGTTTTTGATACGATTTTTCGTTACTTGAAGCATTGTGGATACGATGTCACATACGTAAGAAACTTCACAGATATAGATGATAAGATTATCAACCGTTCCAATGAGCAAAATACTCCTTGGCAGGATTTGACCAAAAAGTTTATTCAAGCGTTTTACGAGGATATGGGGAAACTCCACATTCAATCTCCAACGGAAGAACCTAAGGCCACAGACCACATTCAAGAAATGCTTGATATGATTTCCTTATTGGTGGAACGGGGGAAAGCTTATGAATCAGGAGGAGATGTTTTTTATTCGGTAAATTCTTTTGATGGATATGGGCAGCTTTCAGGAAAAAACATAGAAGACCTTCAGGCGGGCGCACGAGTAGATGTCAACGAAAAGAAGAGAGACGCACTAGACTTTGTTTTGTGGAAAAAAAGTAAGCCTAATGAACCTAAATGGGGTAGTCCATGGGGTGAGGGTAGACCTGGGTGGCATATCGAGTGCTCTGCCATGGCGCGAAAATACTTTGGAGACAATTTTGACATACACGGGGGTGGGAAGGACTTAGTTTTTCCGCATCATGAAAATGAAATCGCACAATCGTGTGGTGTAACAGATTGCTCGCCTGCTAGACTTTGGGTGCACAATGGATTCGTGAATATTGATAAAGAGAAAATGTCAAAATCGTTAGGTAATTTTTTTACCTTGCGAGATATTTATAAAAAATTTCATCCGGAGGCCTTACGTTTATTTTTGATTAGCAGTCACTATAGGAGTCCTATAGATTTTAGTATGAGGAACTTGGGGGATGCCGAAAAGGTGATTTTGCGTTTCTATGAGTCTTTAGATAATGCAGGATCCGTTGTAGGCGAGCAAAATATTTCTTTAGAAGAGATTAAAAACTATGCTTTTTTAGCTAAATGTGAAAAGGCAATGAATGACGACTTTAATACTGCTGTGGTGGTTGCTCACTTGAATGAAGAATCACGCGGTATCAATTCTGAGTGCAGTCGTATTGGTAATGGAGATAAGAAAAACCTGGCTCTTCGCTTGGCAGCCTTTAAATTTGCAGCTGGGCTACTGGGTTTACTTACCAGCTCGCCAGAAAAAATAAGGCAAGAAATATTTAATTTAAGAAAAACAGAACTTGAACTGGATGTTAAAAAAATTGAATGTCTCATCAATGATCGTAATAGAGCTCGAAAGAACAAGGACTGGGGTCGAGCAGATCAGTGTCGAGATAAGTTAACGCAAATGGGGGTTGTCTTGGAGGACACGCCCAAAGGAACCGAGTGGAAAATAAAATGATCTAAAACAGAAAGTTAAGAGTTTTCTAATTGTCAGCGTTGAATTAATTCAGCAATGTTCTAATTCTTGATACTAAATATTCTCACGATTATTGTACAGAAAGAAATAATATTGACGCTGGTGATAATTTATCTCATACTTTCCTCCTTTCTATTTTAAAAACACCAAGTATTTTTTACGGCTAACCCTGATAAGCACTTGATTCCACTTGATGAACGGGATAGAGTGTCCCTTATCCCTAATTTTTTTGCTTTAAAATATCATGGTCATAATATGGATCATTTAGATGAATTAGAAAACCAGAGTATTTTTATAATGCGTGAGGCTTATAAGAATTTTAAAAACCTTGCAATGCTTTGGTCTATTGGCAAGGATTCCACTGTGCTCGTGTGGCTTGCACGAAAAGCATTTTTCGGTCATTGCCCTATCCCGCTGGTACATATTGATACTACCTATAAAATTCCATCGATGATTAAATATCGGGATGAATTCGCGAAGAAATGGGGTCTCAAATTGGTAGTAGGGAAAAACGAGAAGGCGCTTGCTGAGGGGATGAACCACGAAAAAGGTCGGCTTGTTTGTTGCGAAGCACTAAAGACAATGGGTTTGCACGCAGTAATGGAACAGGAGGGATACACTGGCCTCATTCTTGGTATTCGTAGAGATGAGGAAGGTACTCGAGCAAAGGAGCGTTACTTTTCTCCTCGCGATAAAAATTTTGAATGGAACTTTAAAGATCAACCCCCGGAGCTCTGGGATCAGTTCAAAACATCTTTTACCCCAGACACGCATATTCGTATCCACCCGATTCTTCACTGGACCGAGTTGAATGTTTGGGAATATATCCATCGCGAAAAAATTCCAATTATTGATCTTTATTTTTCTAATTCTGAGGGGAAACGTTACAGGTCACTAGGTTGTGCACCATGCACGTTTCCTATTGATTCTAAGGCTAGAAATGTGGTCGAAGTTATTGAGGAGTTAAAAAATACTACGTCGGCTGAACGTTCTGGCAGGGCCCAAGATCAGGAAAATACATACGCGATGCAAAAACTTCGAGCCAGAGGGTATATGTAACTTAAAGTTGATGATCTCCCTCCTAGTCAAAACCAATTTAAAGAATAATTATGAGTAATAACGGTAAAGTTAATTTATTAAATAGTCGTTTAATGAAGCTGGTCATTGTGGGTCATGTGGATCATGGCAAGTCCACCTTGGTTGGCCGTCTTATGTCTGATACGGACAGTTTGCCTACGGGGAAATTAGATTTTATAAAGGACATTTGCAAACGTCAGGGTAAGGAATTTGAATTTGCTTTCCTTCTTGATGCATTAGAGGAAGAACAGGAGCAGGGAATCACAATTGACACATCTCAGATTTTTTTCAATACACAAAAAAGAAGATACGTGATCATTGATGCTCCTGGACACAAGGAGTTTTTAAAAAATATGGTTACAGGTGCGGCTAATGCTGAGTCAGCTTTACTGCTGATTGATGCATATGAGGGGATTCAAGAACAGTCGCGTCGTCATGGGTATATTCTTAAATTACTTGGATTGACTCAGGTGGCAGTGGTTGTTAATAAGATGGATTTAGTCGGCTATGATCCCGAGGTTTATTACAAAATTAAATCTGACTACACAAAGTTTCTTAGTTCAATGGGTATCGAGGCTAAAGAATTTATTCCTGTTTCTGCTAAGTTGGGAATTAATATTGCAAAAACTAGCGAAGAAATACCTTGGTATAAAGGACCGAGTGTTCTTAGTATGCTAGATCAATTCCCAGAAAAACAACTACCAACGCATCTTCCATTTCGTTTTCCAGTACAGGATGTTTACAAATTTGATGAGCGTAGAATAATTTCTGGCAGAGTTGAGTCGGGAAAAGTCAAAGTAGGGGATCAGGTAGTTTTTTCACCTTCAAACAAGGTAGGAGTGGTTAATTCAATTGAGGCATGGAGCGTGGAGAACCAGCCTGTAGAAGCTAGAGCTTCTGAGTCAATAGGTTTTACTCTTGAGGAGCAGATATTTGTGGAACGAGGTGATGTTGCTGCTCTAAAATCAGAATTGCCTATTGTTTCTACCACGTTTGATGTCAACGTTTTTTGGATGGGTAAGCGCCATCTTGAAAAAGGAAGAACTTATACGTTGAAACTAACTACCCAAGAAGTGCTTTGCGAAATCGTAGCATTTAAAAGAGTCGTGGACGCCTCGACATTAAAAACACTTGAAGGCCAGAATTTTTTAGCTAAAAACGATGTTGCCGAAGTTACGCTACGTACTGTTACCCCTGTGGTTTTTGATCTATTTGGTTCGATTCCAACTACGGGTCGTTTTGTTTTGGTCGATGAATACGATGTGTGTGGCGGTGGAATTATTACCACATATACGCCAAATAAGACAGATCGTTTGCGTGATGAAGTTCGCCATCGAGACTTTCATTGGCTCAAGAGTGATATTAAATTAGAAGAAAGGGCCTATCGAAATGGACATCAGTCTACTTTGATATTGATCGTAGGGCCGTCTGGCGTTGGGAAGGCTAAGCTAGCTAAGCATCTTGAACGAAAACTCTTTGAACTTAATTATCAGAGTTACCTTTTGGATGGTCGCAATGTCGCCTTGGGTGTTTCTGCTGATATTGAGTCAGGGCAGAAAAAGCAAGAAGGTGAAGTTCTTCGTCGATTTGGTGAAGTAGCGAAACTGTTTCTTGATGCTGGACATGTGGTTATATCGACATCTAATGTTTTCAACCAAGAGGACCACACAGACCTTCGCTTATTAGTTGAACCTTGCCAAGTTGTCGAAATTTTTGTTACGGATACTGAAGAGTTAACTGAAAATTGTGATATTAAATTGTCTATAGAAGAGGCAGAAAAAGAAAGTGAAGCAGCCAATACGATTTATAATTATCTAAAAAATAAAAAAATTCTTACAGGTCATAATTACTCAATCTAAGTGTATTCTTTTGTTTTAGCTTTTTATTTTGGGAAAGGATTGACATTTAGTTGACGAGGTGCAAAATGTACTTCTTTCTAATCCTAATCATGGTTTGTTTTTAAGCGAGGTTTTAAAAAAATGCCCAAGGTGACCATAACCAATGAAGAAACGGGAGAATCCAAGGAATACAAGTTGGGTTATGGTGCTAATTTAAGAAAGTCTGCGTTGTTTCAGGATGTAGATCTTTATAAAGGACTGAATACTCAATTAAACTGCCGAGGAATGGGCCTTTGCGGAAAGTGCGTTATAGAACCGACTCCACTTGAAAACGTAAGCGAGCAAACTCTTTTTGAAAAAATTCATCGGTTAGAACCCCACCAAAGGCTTGGATGTCGTACTAAAGTTTTTGGACCTGTTACGGTCAAAGCAGGAATTCAAGATTAAACTCTTCAGTATTTCCACTCTTATCTAAATCGTCAAGATAGTAATAAAAGTTTTGTACTTCTTTCCTTCCTTTTTAGTTTCATATTTGTAGGATTATGAGAATAGGTAGAAGCGTTAATCCTATCAAGGTAATGAATGCGTGGATCAGAATGTCCCATCGTTTGCTGATAGGAATGAGTGTGATAAAGTAAACAAAAACTAAGTAGTCCCAGACGGTGTTTTCTCCGTGAATTTGATTCATTATAAGGAAATTGACCAGACAAATAAGAACTCCGTAGTATAGAAAGCCATGTATTCTAATCATGGTAGGAGTCTTTTTTTGGAAAGCCATGAAGACTCCTAAAAAGACATTTAGAACGTGAAAACCAATTGCGGGAAGTACCCAGATCAAAGTTGAGGAAGATGAAAGAGTTGGAAATAATTCAGTTGCCATAAAGCTAATTTCCATGGATAGGGTGAGGCTTTAGTCAAAGAAAGAGAAAATTTTAACATGGATATAGATTTAAAAAATCGTAAAGTAGTCATCACAGGTGTTAGTGAAGGTATAGGAAGAAGTTTAGCTTTGGCTTTTGGTGAGGCTGGAGCAAAGGTTGCCGGATCCGCGCGCAATTATGAACGACTTCGTGTAATTGAAAGCGAGATTTCTGGAACAGGACATTTTTTTTACTCGGGCGATTTCTCTAAATCAGACGATATTCAAACATTTTATGATGAAACAATCTCTGCAATGGGAGGAGTTGATATTCTTATAAATAATGTAGGGTCGATCCAGAAGTTGGCGGGGTTTTTTGATCTTAGTGATGAAGACTGGCAGGAAGTATTTGATCTTAATCTTATGTCAGCCGTAAGAACATGTCGGTTGTTTAGCTCGTCTCTAAAGCAATCTGTATCGCCGAGGATTATTAATATCACATCGGTTGCAGCAAGTCGTCCTGGCGATGTATTCCCTCACTATAGTGCGGTAAAAGCAGGGTTGTGCAACTTAACTATTTCACTGGCTCGTTCTCTTGCCAGCGAAAAAGTGCTAGTCAATTCGGTCTCTCCGGGACCTGTTTGGTCAAAGTCTTGGGATGACGAAGCTAAGAACATTGCTGAGAAATCAGGAAATGACTTGCAGGGTATAGTTGATGAAATGAGGACTTCCTCAGCTGAAACATTATTACTTAAACGAATGGGAGTTCCTGACGATGTCACTGGTTTAGTCCTTTTTCTAGCTTCTGATTTGTCAGGCTGGATAACTGCATCCAACTTTACGGTAGATGGCGGTTTTAATCAGAATCCTTACTAAACGTAGCAAGTATAAAAAACATTTAAATAAATAATTTATGACAGAAACTATAAATCCAGAGATTTTTAGAGAATACGATATTCGCGGGTTAGTGGATAAAGATTTGACACAACGTTCCACAGAACAGATTGGCAAAGGAATAGGTACCTATATTCGAAGAAATGGAGGGAAAACCCTCACCGTTGGATATGACATGAGGATTAGTTCTATCCCTTTTCGAGATAATCTTATCTGTGGATTAAATTCCACCGGCTGTGATGTTATAGATATAGGTATGGTCCCAACTCCGGTGGCCTATTTTTCTTTGCATCACTTGAAACCGGACGGTGGCGTGATGATAACAGGTAGTCATAATCCATCAGAGTTTAACGGATTCAAAATAAGCAATGGATTGCATAGCTTATACGGAGAAAGTATTCAAGAGTTGCGAAGGTTAATTGATAATAATGATTTTGAGTTGGGTAGCGGGGAACTGAGGCATAAGAATATTTTAGAAGATTATATTCAAGGTATCTTGGATCTTGTCAAGATTTCGCGCTCTGTTAAGGTTGTGGTCGACGGGGGTAATGGATGTTTTGGAATCGTAGGGCCGAAGCTTTTAAAGAAAATAGGTGCAAACATTACCGAGTTATATTGTGAACCCGATGGCAATTTCCCTAACCACCATCCGGACCCAACGGTAGAAAAGAATATGTTGGATCTTAGTAATAAAGTTAAGGAAACGGGAGCAGAACTTGGAATCGGGTTTGATGGTGATGCGGACAGAATCGGCATTGTAGATGAGGAGGGAAAAATTCTTTGGGGAGACCAGCTCTTAATGATCTTCGCAAGAAATATCCTAAAGCATAACCCTGGTGCAACGATTGTGGGTGAGGTTAAGTGTTCTCAGAATCTTTTCAAGGATGTTGAGGGTCATGGTGGAACAGCGATTATGTCCGCTGCTGGTCACTCATTGATTAAAAAGAAAATGCAAGAAACCAATGCATTACTAGCAGGTGAAATGAGTGGCCA
>Ga0114996_10003485_pt1 | contig 19510 bp, 9 predicted proteins | sample ArcticOcean_MG_C_4_FD_87039 | JGI IMG/M metagenome (GOLD analysis project Ga0114996, IMG submission 87039) | Marine microbial communities from western Arctic Ocean - ArcticOcean_MG_CB4_134 | ecosystem: Environmental > Aquatic > Marine > Oceanic | place: Arctic Ocean: Canada Basin | collected...
ATTTGCACGGGTGAAGGGGCCTGTGACGTGGGCACCGAGGAATTCCAGCCGTGTGGTATGTGCGGTCAACAGATGCGTGCCTGTTCCGCCAATTGTGTGTGGAACGACTGGAGCAGCTGCAAAGCCGAGGGCGCCTGTGTGCCCAGCGACACGGAGGCGGCTGGGTGCGGCTTATGCGGTGAAAAGGTGCGCGAGTGTCAGAACAATTGCACGTGGGGCGAGTATGGCGCTTGTGTGGACGGCGGCGGCTGCACAGCCGGCGAAACCCAAGAGCAAGCCTGTGGCAACTGTGGTGTGAAAGTGAGCACGTGTGGAAGCAATTGCCAGTGGAGTGATTTTGGAGCCTGTCAGAACGCAGGACCCTGTGCGCCCGGCGAGGTGGATACGGAGCCGTGTGGTGTTGGCAATTGCGGGGCACGGACACGAGCGTGCCTCGACTCGTGTGAGTGGGGGGACTGGACCGACTGCGAAGGCGCCGGCGTGTGTGTCCCCGGAAGCCAAGAAGAAGGCTCTTGTGGGCCAGACTCAGAAGAGGGCGTCTGTGACTTCGGCAAACGTGTTCATACCTGTAATCTCAGCTGCCAGTGGAACCCCTGGGGGAATTGCTTGGGCGCGACATTCCCTCAAACGGAAGTGTGTGGCAACGGCGTTGATGAAGACTGCGATGGTCAGGACAAAACCAATCCAGATGATTATGAGCCCAACAATACCTGTGGCGAATGCTATTGGCTTGGGCAAGACCCCGAAGAAACCTTGTATCCCACCATCGACAACACGTGGGACCAAGAAGACTATTTCTGCTTCAAGGGCAACGACGGTGCAAGCTTTCTCGGGCCCGAGCTGATTACCGTGAAAGCGCAGGACTTGCCGGTTGGCATGGACGTGGACCTCTTCCTGTACCAGGGGTTGAAGGACTGTGAAGCCGGCATAGGCAAAGCCATCGCGAAGAGTCAAAACATCGGCGGTGATGACGAGTCCTTGGTCTGGGCCGAAGGGTTTGCGACCAGTGACGATGCCGTCTACTACGTTCAGGTGAGTAATTACGGCGAGTCGTTTTGTTATCTCCCCTACAAATTGTTCATCAAAGGGCTGAAATAGTCGCTGCATGAAGGTTAGCATGCGAAGTCTGGCCGTGTTGGTTTTGACTTGTGCACTAAGCGCTCCCGCGTTTGCGCAAGAGAATCTCACGGAGTTGGTGGAAGAGGCCCGGAAGCTACCGAGGCCGCCTGCCCGCTACCTTGAGAACATCAAGGTGGGGATGCGAGGCGTGACCTTCCACCAGTTCAAGCACACGGCGCGCGATCCGAAAACGATGTACGTCACGAGTTTTCAGGGTTTCGTGTTTGGCACCAATGATGGTGGTCAGAGTTGGACGGAAGGACGCCTGACGACCGAGCGAGTGAAGTTTTTCGGCGCCCTCCGGCCCCGAACACCGGTGACGGGCGCGCCATTCTCTGTGGAGACCATCTTGAAAACCGCGCAGCAGCGAGGATTCATGAATGTGTCTCTGACCGACATGAATCAGCTGGCCGGCGGTACCAGCGGCATTAACTATCTGGATGAGGACCGCTCGGGTCCCAGCCCCTTCGCGTCGCTCAAGGTACCCGGAGGATTACGCTATGCGGGCGACTATTCGTTGCATGATCGTGGCGGTGATCAAGGGGGCGGCGGCGATGCCATGCGCTACGGCATCGGTCTCACGCGCGCGGCCTTGCGGATGCAGGCGCTGCTCAAGAAGAAACGCTTCCGTCTCATTGGCATGAACCTCAAGTTGATGATCAATATTCGAGGCATGGAGCCCACTCCCATTAATTATGTGGCGATCCATCCTGACGATCCGCGCACCATTCTCGTGGCAACGGCCATGGGCGTGTACAAGAGCACAGATGGGGGCTTGGGCTATGACCATGTGTTTCCGGGGCGCTCGTTGTCGGAGCGGTGGTGCAACGTCATTCAATACCATCCCACGGATCCGAACATCGTGTTTTTGGGTACCGATCAAGGCCTGATGATTTCCCGAGATGGTGGCGACAAATTTGGGCGGCCCACAGGTACTCAGCTGTCTACAGCGCCCACCAAATGGGTGGAGATCGACGAGAAGAACCCGGACATCGTGTATGCGGGGACCACCATCGGTGCCTTTCGAAGCAATGACGGTGGGCGAACGTGGCGTTGGATCTATTACGAAACATTGAACACCCAGAACCGAGTGATGAATATCGCTATCGATCCAGATAATCCGGACATTGCGACCGTGGCGACGGCGGACGGGCTGTTCCGCACGGAGAACGGCGGGATCCGATGGAAGCGTTCCGGAGGGTTCCTGTTCACGGGTGTGCCGGTGTACGACATCCGCTTCGACCCCCGCGATGGCCAACATCAAGTGTGCATCACCTATCGCCGGGCCTGGGAGACTTTTGATGGCGGAAAGAGTTGGAGCATTATTTACATCAATGACTCCGAGTGGTCTCCGCGGGACATTGCGTTTGACCCGACCGACCCCAATGTGTTGTGGGTGCTGACTTCTGCGGAGATTTTGAGGCTGAGCCCCCATCCGCCCAAGGCCCCCAAGGAGCAAGGCTTGGGCGGATTAAGGGCCCGCTTGGCCATGGAGCCGGGCCTGTCCCAAACCATGGACGCTGCGTTTCGTTTTCACCGGGCCCATCGTGGCGAATTGGGTGCGCTCCGGAATCGAGCCCGCTTGAGTGGTTTCCTCCCTACGGTAAATGCGTTTGCAGGATACATGGACTTTGATGCGGGTATGAACCTGGACGCCATCTATACGGACTACTCATTGCGTCCCCGGGGCGGTCGCTTCGCGCCGACGCAACGTTTCCGACAGGATCGCTGGACCGCCGCGTTGGGGGAGAAGGAGCGCTTCGAGCTGCAGCGGAATAAGGGTTTTCAGTTTCCGTATTGGGGTGTTTTCCTCCAGTGGGATCTGTCCGCAGCGGTGTTTCACATGGAGGAAGCACCCTACGGCCGTTATTTTAGACAGGCCAACGCCCTGTATCTGCGGCTTCGCGCAGAAGTGCAGCGCCTCTACGAGGAGCGCCGGCGCGTGCTTATTCAGCTGTACACAGCGTCGCCAGACAATTTGCGTGGGCGGCTGATGCTCTTGTTGCGTTTGGAGGAGTTGACCGCGCACCTCACTGCACTGACCGATGGACTCTTTGACGAGAGTCTGGCCTGGGTTCAAGGATTGAATTGGCTGGGCGATGGAACGATGAGCGGCGTGGGGAGACCTCATGCCGGCAGCGATGTATTGGGTGAATTGGAAATGGGAGAAAATTGATGAAGAGACTCAATTATTGGATTGGATTTGTACTGTTGACCCTTTGTTGGGGCGTCCCATCGGCGATGGCGCAAAACAACATTGATCAAGAGGTCGCGAAATTGAAATTGGAGCCCAATGTGCGCGCCGTTCAGGAAGCAGCGCTGCGCTATTTCCGGGTGAACGGCGAGCAGGTGAGCTCCATGCGTACCCGCGCCTCTTGGAAGGCCGTGGTGCCTGTTGCTGAAGTGTCGGGTGGATTTGCCCGTTCCACCATTGACGAGGACACCTATAACTTTGAGGTCTTCAATACACAAGCAAGCAATACCCGGTTTGACAAGAGCCAAGTCCCGTGGGTGGTGAAGGGTTCGGGTGGGGAAGCCTTCGAAATTCGAGGCAAGCTCACCTGGAATCTGCCGCGGCTCATCTTCAACGCGGAGGAATTGGACGTGGCGTCTCTGGCTGGTCTTATGGAGGGGTTGCTGAAGGAGGCGACTCGACTCTATTTCATGCGTCGCCGTCTGCAAGTAGACCTCATCTTGACGCCTCCGGCGGATCAGGCGACGTACTTATCCAAACAGCTTCGGATGGAGGAGTTGACGGGCCTCATCGACGCTATGACAGGCGGTTGGTTCCAGCGAAGTCTGGTGCGAGTCCAGAACAAGCGGCCCGGTGGCAGCGCTCCCAAAGCCGTCGTACCGACGCGGAAAAAGTAGTCTGCGACGGTTACTGATACCAGGGGCACAACCGCTGGGGAGCTTGGAATCGATTGGCTTCATTGCCGGGCCACGTGGAACCGATTTGGGTCTCCGGGCCGAAGGTGCCATCCCCATTTCCGTAGAAGAGCACGAGCTTGCTCGGCGGTTTGCTGACCACTGTGTAGTTGTAGCCCAAGATGATATCCATGTTGCCATCGAAGTTGAAATCGTAGGCTTTGGCCGAACCGGTCCGCCCCACCAAGTCGCCCCCGTTGGTGCCGGCATTGATGTCGAACACCTTGGTGGACGAACCGCTAAATTCACCGGCCGCAGTTCCTTTGTAGAGCCAGGCGGCTCCCGCGTCGCCGTCGTCATCCAGCCCGACGACCACATCGCCCAATTTGTCGCTGGTGAAGTCCGCAAACACCATGGAGTTGGTCGGCGCTTGGTTGCTGGTGGCGTTGTGCGTGAAGAGTAAGGTGGGGCCACTGAAGGTGCCGTCGCCCTCGCTCGTCAAGAGATACACCTTGGTGGGGGAATTACCGCCGGACGAGTAGGTGCCGAACACCAAGTCGTTGAGCCCGTCTTGGGTTAGATCTTGTGCTTCCCGGGCCCGCGGGATCCCCCATTGGTTGGCGACCTGGGTCTTGATGTCGAACACATTCGTGACCACCACAAAGGCGCACCCATCCGTGGGCCCACCTACGGCGCAGCCCGTGCTGTCCGTGATGCCATTGCCCAAGAAGGTTGTACCGGTCACGTTCGCGATGTAGTTGGGTTTGGTGACGTTGTAGCGCACGATGTCGAATCGGTTATCGCCATTAACGTCCGCGGTGGTCCCCAAGAGCATTCGATTAACCTGGCCCAGGTATTTCTGGGGGAATTGTCCTTGTTCACTCAGGCGTTTGAAGAACCAAACCTGGTGCGTGTTGTCAGCATCTTGGGGCCAAGTGTGGGCCAAGAAATCCATTTTCCCATCCCCATCGAAGTCGGCGATGCTGATGCCTCGGTAGATCCGTTGGCGACAGACTTGGCCCCCTGTGCACGCTTCCATGCATTGGGATGCATCTTCCACCTCACAGATACCCAGGCTGCAGTAGGAGCCTGCGGCACACGGGGTTTTGCAGTTGGTTTCGGGGGCCGAACACAGCCCTCCTAGGTCTTTGCCTACCTGGAAGGGGGCGTCAAATCCCCCCTGTCCATCCGAGAGGACCACCTCGATGGAGCCGGAGGTGTTTTCTAGGGTGATGAAGGCCGGGAATGGGTCGTTCGGATAGGCGTCTTCCCCGTCCATGACCCCGTCGTCATCCGTGTCTTTGTCCAGCGGATTGGTAACGGCGCAATCGTCCGAAAAGGAAGCCTCCTCCTCATCCGAGAGTCCGTCATTGTCGTCATCCTCGTCCGCGTTGTCGCCAATGCCGTCCTCGTCTTGATCGGCCCATTCGTTGGGGTCATTGGGAAAGGTATCCGCCGCATCGTTGATGCCGTCGTTGTCGTCATCCGGATCGCAGACATCGCCCTTGCCGTCCTCGTCGAAATCCGCCTGATCGGTGTTTGCAGTGTTGGGGCAGTTGTCCTCGTCGTTGGGGACCCCATCATTGTCCAAATCCGGATTTTGGGGTGCCGTGTCTGGGGCCACTGTATCTTCCGGCGGCGTCGTGTCGTCCGGTGGTGTGGTGTCGTCCGGTGGTGTGGTGTCGTCCGGCGGTGTGGTGTCGTCCGGCGGTGTGGTGTCGGTGGGTTCCACGTCGTCGGGGGGCGTAGTGTCACCGGAGTCCGTCGGTACATCTTGAAGCGTTGTATCGCTGCTCGTGTCGTCTACCGGTTGTGGATCACCCGAATCCGAGCCCCCGCAGGCCATGATTGTGAGTGAAAAGGCCAGGTAGGCCACTGTTTTCCGTGTCATTCTCATCGTTTCCTCGCCGTGTTTGGCGGAGCATACCATAATAGGATGGTTAAGATCCTGCGTGGATTGAGTGCGGTTGCAGTCTAGCGTTTTGGAACGTGCAGGGCGAGGGTGATCACATCTCGCGCGGGGACGTCAATCGCGATGGTGGCGGCCCCCTCCAGGGTCTGGACAGGTAGAGCGGTCCCGGCTCGCTCATCGAGGTCCGAGAGGTGGGCCTCGGCGACCGGTAGCCTGATGTGCAAGGTGGTCGGCAGCGGTGGACCCGCAGCGGGGCCCACCAAACGAACGAGGATCCGGTCGTCTTCTTCGGCCAGTTTGATGGCCGACAACCGGACGGCGGACTGGTCGATGGAGAGCAACGGGTGGTCGGCCACAGAGGCGTTGAGTACGCTCACCCCGAAACCGCGCCATGTGAGCGGGTCCAGAACTCTGTGAATGGCTGCCGCATCGTCGTCGGGCGCCGCAAAGCCCACGCTGTATTGGAACGTGTGTGTGCCGAGTCCCTGAGCCTCGGGGGTATGGACCGCCGGCCCTGCGTTGCGGGGACGATTCCACAGGTCGGAACGGGACAACCACTCCACACAGCGGAGGACCGTCAGGTGTATGGTTCCGTCTCCCGTGAGTTCGACCTCTCGGAGACCCACGGAGGACAGGCCGAAACGGACCTTCTCCAAGCCCACGGATGTGGTGGAGATCGTCGGTTGGTTCGCTACCGCCAACTCCACCGACGACGGGTCCTGTTCCGGCTCTCCGGCCGGTCGCTCAATCCAGTCGAAGGGTGCCTCGGTGTGATAACTCGTGGGAGACTCGTTCAGATCGAAGGACGCCCGCAGCCGGTGGTCCTTGGACGCGTTCTGGACGGTGAGCGTCATGGCGACGGCCCGGGAGTTGGGGAGCAAAATCGCCGTAAGCGAGAGCTTGGATGCCGCTGCGCCCTGTCGCTGGTCGCGGCTTTCATTGACGCCTTCGGGCAGGTTCCAATCCGCGTTCAGGGTCAGGGTGGCGCCCGTACGTCTCCTGGTCGCGATGCAATTCAAGGAGAGGTCACGCATGGTGCGCGGCACATCGCCGAGTATGGGCGTGTAATTGTATTCATCACCCAGATCTGCGCTGTCTTCGAAACCATGAGTAATGGTGGTGCCCGTAGTCTTGTCGGTGATCTCGAGTCCGCCATTCACAGCGCGCACCGCGACAAAAGCATTGGCGATGGCATCATCAGTGACGTCCATGCCCGTCGCCTTCGCTTGGGGTTCGCCCGATTTTAAGGCCAGCGTGCGGAGACCATGGGGGGGCATGTTTTCCGCCAATACTTGGCAGCGGACCAGCCGTCGTGTGGACGCATCGGCGATCTGACCCGACGCCACAAAGGCGTCTGTCGCCTTTCGTGGCAGGGTGGGGTCTTCCGCATCATTGGCGATCATGTCGTAGGCCACTTCCCCTTTGGGCCCCATGAGTCGGAATGGGATCTGTTCGGCCTTGAGATTGAGATCCACGTCCAAAAGGGAGGTCGCCTCGTAGGGATGGGGATGCGTGAGAACGATGCCCGCCGGTGCGCCGTCGTTGAGCAGATCGCCCCAGTCGGCACGTTCATCTTGGGCGTGCGTGCGAGCGGTGTGATGGGCCAGGGCCCGGGCCATTTGCCGTACTTGATCAATTCGGACGGCCACTTCTCGATGGACGATATCGGTGGAGCAGCCGCAGATGGAGTCGTGGGGCTGGCATTTGAGCAAGGTTTTCCATGCATGTCTGAGGGGCCCCCGGTCGGTGTTGTTTAGTAGAGCCCCAAAGGACTCCGCGTGCCGGGTCAATTCCCATTCGGCCAAGTCGTGTTCCCGCTGTTGCCAACTGCGCGAGGAGAGGATCCCCGGCAGCAAGAATCCGATATGAGGGCCGGGTCTCCGCAGTTCCCCCTCGATCACCGGTAGCTCTACGTCCTGGAGTCGCTCTCGAGCATGGGCCACGGCTTCTTCCAGGCCACTGTGTACAACCTGAACGTCCGGGGCTTCCCGGCGAAAATGTTCGATGAGTTGGCCCACGTGAGCCTGAGGCCACAAGTGATCCGACCCATTCATCCACACCAGCAGGCCGGCGTCGCTCTCGGAACGCATGCGATCCAAATCGGCGTTCAATCGATGAAGGGCCTGACTGGGATCCTCGGGCAGATCGCGCGCATTGCTGTAGTTCCAGCGCAACCACAAACAGAGCACTTCAGCGCCGTTGGGAGCCCTCCAAGTCCACTCGGTGCGGTCGGTGTGGTTTCCAACACCCCGCCAAAGAACAGCGCTATCCAGGCCACACCCTTGTAGGATCCGTGGCATTTGTGAGACGTGCCCGAAGAGATCGGGGATGTAGCCCACATCCATGGGGGCGCCATACTCGCGGGCTACCTGTCGCCCTGTGAGCATGTTTCGAACCAGAGATTCCCCTCCGACCAGGAATTCATCTTGGAGCACATACCAGGGGCCGATGGAGAGGCGGCCACTGCGGGTGTGTTGTTGAATTCGTTCCTTGAGGTCCGGGCGAACTTCCACCAGGTCTTCCAGGAGAAGTGTCTGCCCATCCAGCATGAAGTGTTGGTAGCCCCCGTCGTTGTCCAGCAGGTCGAGCACCGTCTCCACCATCTTGGTGAGGGGATAGCGGAAGGTCTCGAAGGGCAGATACCATTCTCGGTCCCAGTGGGAGTGGGAGACGATAACGACGACGGGCGATTTATTCTTCATGGGTTGATGTCCTGAACGACGTGTGATTTGCGCGGTTTATTCCGGATCACAGGCCCCGTCACAGGTGTGGACGATGGAGCCTTTGGGTTGGAAAAATTGGTTCAATTGGTCGATGGCGACTGACAGTCGGCGCACTTTCTCATGAACACCGTTGTCGGACGTGAGCCCTTCCGGGATGGCGTTCGGGTTTTCAATGCCGAAATCGAACTCCACCATGGCGGATCCGTCCAGTGGGCTCTCAGCCGTTTCAAAGCCCGCAAGCGTTCGAGGACTGGGCTGGAGAAGCTTCAGTCCCAAGGCTCGAGCGTGTGCGTGGGAGCCGAGGTTGGGCACCTGTGTGTCTCCGATCCCAACGTGCATCAGCACCCGTCGCTGCTCGGGGCTTCCCGGCAATGGGTCGTCAAAGACGAGGTGTCGGTAGGAGATCCCATCGATACGGTCCATGGCGGTGATGCCCATGGACAGATACCGTTCCACATCGATTCGACCCTCCATGGCCCCAACGAGGAGTGCCCGGAAGGCGATGAAGGGCTCGGCCCGCGGGATGAGAATGGAAAATCCACCGCCACCCACACTCAGCGCGATCTGTTCAATGACAGGGCTTAGGGCCATGTACACACCACCCAAGATGTGACCCTGGCTGATGCCGTAAAAGTAGACCTGGCTCGGGTCCATGGTTGAGACGCCATCGCCGTCTGTGACCTCCTTCAGTGTGGGGAGGCTGTTTTGGGCGATGTTTGCCAACGCGAGGAAGTTGGCGAATCCCTGGTGCGCTCGTTGGGTGAAGTTCATGCCCTCTTCGGGCGTCTCAATCAACTGAATGATGAGCTTCTCGCGATCGGGGGTGGACATCCCCCACCAGTCACAGGCCACAACTACCATGCCCGTTTCATTGGCAAAGGACGCCACATAATCGTTCGCAGCTTCCTCTCGCGATCCAAAGAAACCATGGCCGAACTGAAGGATTCTGGCCGGATAGGGGGCGTCTCCTGCCATCACAGAATGGGGGATCAGGATGAAGAAGGGTACGTTGGTGCTGCCATTGGCTGCCGCGTTGCCCTCATCGTCCCGATGGATTGCGGCGCCAGGTTCGTTGGACTCGGTGTAGAGCGGTACTTCCATGGTCGCGTCAATGCGGCGGGCGATGTACTCATCGACGTCATCGGTGACGTTTTCGACCGTGACCGTGGGGGGATTCTCTTTGAGTTTTTTCAGGAGGTCGTTGCGGATGGTGACCGCGTCTTGCGTGAGGCTCTGCGCACTACGAGCCGTGAAATCCCAAGCCAGCAGAAGGTCGTCTCGAGCGAACCCCTTGGCCTCCAAAGCGGGGAAAATGTCCCGTTCGTATCGCGCGGACAAGGATGCTAAAGAATGGTCCGACGAGAGTCCTCCCGCCCGGAGTGCCTCAAATCCTTTGGGTCGGGCAATGGGCTGATTGTCTCGGTCGATCATCGATCGGATCGCGACCACATGACGAGCTCCCGGGCGCAGTGGTCGGAGGGGTCGAATGGCCAACATGTGCCGCATTCCCGTGCCTGCGGCGACTTCCGAAAAGTGGAGCACCGACTCGTTGGTCTCCACATCGATGACAATGGTTTTCGCGCTGCCATCGGTGGAGGCAGACAGATCATCATCGGGAGAGATCAATTGATTCTCGGCCGGTCGGACCGGTAGGGCGATTTGGATCGCAGGCACTTGGGAGAATCCGTCGGCTGGGTAGTTGGCGTGCAAGTTGACGGTCGCCCCTGTGTGCGAGTGGGGCCGGGCTTCGGTTGGAATCACCACTCGCATGCCGGTGGGTGTGGTCGAATCCGCCATCACAAAGTGATCGGAAGGATAGGGGAAGAGGCAATCCCACTCTTCGGCGATGGGGTTGCATGTGGTCGGTGCGTTCATCGGCGGGTGCTCAATAGCGGGCCCCTTCTTGTTTCCATTGGATGAACAGGCAAAGGCGAGGAAGGAGAGTCCGGCCAGAAATAGAAGAGCGTTTCGTCGTTTCACGGTCGAACCATATCCCTCAGCGGAGGTTGAATCAAGACAAGAGCGCCGTGAAAATCCCTTGCTTTCTGGAGGGCGTTGGGGCAGTTTCCGCAGCGCGATTGGGAGGTTTTCTTGGCCCTGCTTGACTGGATCGTCGTCGCCATCTTTTTGTGCGGTGTACTCGGCATTGGGATGTGGTTCTCGAAACGAGCGTCCGGCTCGTTGGAGAACTTCTTTCTCTCGGGTCGAAACTTGCCCTGGTGGTTGGCGGGCACCTCGATTTTGGCCACCAGTTTCGCCAGCGACACCCCCTTGCATGTCACCCGAGTGATTCGAGAAGAGGGGCTCTCTGGGACATGGTTCTACTGGTCGGGCATTCTGACTCATTTGGTGGTGACCTTTTGGTTCGCGCGATTGTGGCGGCGCACAGGGGTCTTGACCGACGCCGAGTTTACCGAATTGCGCTATTCTGGGCGGCCTGCTGCGGTGCTTCGTGGAACCATGGGAGCGATCCGAGGGCTCTTCTTGGAAGCCTTGACCCTGGCCTGGGTCACCTTGGGGATGGTGAAGGTCGTCGGTATTGTGCTGGGGCTACCCGAGACATTCGAATTTGTGGGCATCACGTGGTCCAGCAACTTGATGGTGGTGGCCGTTCTGATGGCCTTGGTCCTCGTCTATTCGGTGAGCGCAGGGCTCTGGGGTGTGGTCGTCACGGACTTTATCGAGTTCATTGTGGCCATGGGCGGGGCTGTGCTCGTGGCCGTCATCGGTTGGAACGAGATTGGTGGTTCCGAGGGTCTGCGCGACTCTTTGGAGAAAAACGACGCCCTCAGCACCTCCATGTTGGATTTCTTTCCCGACTTCTCGCAAGTGGACATGAGCGGTCTGACCATGGCCGTGTATTTGGGCGTGCTCTGGTGGGCCAATGGCGCCATTGATGGGAGCGGAAAACGAGCGCAGCGCTTCTTGGCGTGTCGCAGCGAGGCGGACGCGCTGGGAAGCGGCATTTGGAACGTGGCGGTTCAGTGGATCATGCGTTCCTGGCCTTGGTACGTGGCGGCCTTGGTGTCTTTGGTGCTCTATCCGGAGTTGGCGGACCCCGAGAGCGCGTATCCCATGTTGATCAAGGACCTCTTGCCGGTGGGTCTCAAGGGTTTGATGGTGGCGGCGTTCTTGGCGGCGTTCATGTCCACCGTAGACACGCACCTCAACCTCTCGTCGGCCTACGTGGTCAACGACCTCTACAAGCGCTTTTTAGTGCCCGATGAGCAGCCCGCGCATTATGTGCGCGTGGCTCGGTTTTCGTTGGTGGGTTTGGCCATTGTGACGGGGTTGATCGCCTTGTGGCTGCCATCGATCTTTTATGCCTACAAGTTGAAGATGGAGTTGATTGGTGGACTCGGCGGGGTGATCCTCATGCGCTGGCTCTGGTGGCGCGTCAACGCATGGTGCGAGCTGACGGCGCTCGGGACCTCCATGTTCTTGGCCATCGGTCTCCACTTCTCGCCCATCAACGGGCGTGGGATGGATGACTTCGCCATGCGGATGCTGATCATTGTGGGCGTCTCCACACTCGCATGGGTGATTGTCGCTTTCTGCACCGAGCCCGAGCCGCGCGAGCAGCTGCGAGCGTTTTACGGCCGTGTGGGTCCGCCCCGGTGGGGATGGCGGCCCATCGCCAAGGATGTGCCCGACGCACCGGATGGTTTTGGCACGATGGCCTTTGTGCAAGCCCTTATTTGCGCCGTCTTTGTGTTCACGGGTCTCTTTGGAATTGGGTTTCTGATTCTAGGACCCACCGGGCAGGGGCTGATCTTGGTCGGCCTATCCGCCCTCTCTTGCGGGATCTTGCTCTGGCTTTGCTTTTATCGGAAGGAGCCAACGCCCCGCGATTAGCGGGCGCAGGGATCTTCAGGGGTCGCCCACAAGGGTGGTTCACCGTCGATGGGTTTGAAACCATCGCCATTGCTGTCCACCCAGATGGGGTTCGTGATGGCGTAGGGCACTGTGCTGTGCACGCTGGGGCTCTTGACCGCGTCGCCTCCCAATCCTAGCGGAATGGCGTCGAAGAGGCTGGCCAGGGATTCGGTGAGGCCAAATCGCTCGAGAGGCGATGAGCTGTATACGGGCGCCAAATCTTTGCCTTTGACCCCCAAGGCCGCGACCGCATACCAGGTGTCGCCCTCGGGCGTGTCTTCGATGGACACCTTAAGGTTTTGCACCGATTTGTTGGGCAGCGAGATGCAATCCGGCTCCTCCGGCGTGGCGAGGCAGTCCTCGTAAACGCGAATCACTCGACCGTTCCGATAGACCTCTACTCGGTCCACATCGAACCACAGCGGGGACTGAACCGTGATGTTGAGGGTGACAGAGGACTTTTCCTGTACCTCGATACAGTCGCCCACATGCGCATCGTCGACGTCGAAGCGGATGAAGGGGCCATACGAAGCCACCATCTTCCCTAGGCGGACCGAATGATTGAGGGCGACTGGCTTAATCCGGCTGGGAAAGTCTGTGTCACTCCGGATGAAATTTCGAGGCATGCCGGCTTCCACGTCGTAGAGACCGTGGCTGTCGGAGTTGGCCATGGCGCTTCGATAGACACCGCGGTTGTTCATCCGGAACCAATCATCCACCACCCCGCGCACATTGTCGCAGGGGGCGTCGTCTTCGGCCTCGGGCGGCGTGCACTTCTCGGACGCTACAAAGCAGCTACAGTCCACGCCTTCGGTGGCGTCCATGAAGGCGTCCTGCTCCTCGGGGGTGCGTGTCAGCATCTGACGCACCATGGTCCGTCCCAAGGCGATGTGTGCGTCAGCCAACTCTTCGACAGTTAACTCATTGGCGCTCAATTGATCGATCAGCTTGGTCAGATCGGCCTTGTAGGCTCGGATCTCACTGAAGGTGGGCCGACGAATGAAGTCGAGACTCTTGCCGTTGGCCACTTCCATCCCATGAAACGCGCCGGAGAAGTTCTCCTCGCGGAAGAGGGGGTCTCCCAAAGCCATGAAGCTGGGCGAGAGTTTGAGGTCGAATGGGTTGAGCCCGTAGCTATTAAAATAGTCGTACACGTGCGCGAAGATCACCACGCTGTGGCAGTCCTCGCCTTCCAGGCCCGGAACAGGGGCGCTCTCTAGGGCCCCGGCCCCACAGATGGATTTGATGACCTCGACCGGCGGTTGCCCGTACCAGTGATAGGAGGACGCATCGGGGAGATTCTCGGGTGCGTTTTCGTCGAAGTGCATGGGGAAGCCCAAGAAGTGATTCATCAACAAGGGAGAGGTCTCAATCCCCACTTGAGTCGATACCCATCGTTCCAGGCCCAGGGTGCGGATGGCGGGCCAGTAGTCCGTGAGCACGTCGTGATCCGATGCGGAGACAAACTCCACGCCTTCCCCTGCGTAACTCAAGATCCGGGTGTCGAGGGGAACCCCGGAGTCGGGACTGTTGCCCGAGTGCACGTGGAAGTCGCCTGACACATATCCGGAGGTGTCCACCACCGGTTCTACGTGCGCCACGACGCGAGTGGTCAGGCCCGGGCGGACGGTCACGTACTGTCGATCGATGCTGTACTCGATGCCGTGGGAGAACACGGCCTCATACACGCCTGGGGTGACGGGTATCGACTGGGCATGGGCACCCGTGTAGACCGTAGACAAGGTGCCGTCGGTGAGCCAGTGGCCACCCAGCTCACGGGGGTGTTGTCCGGCTCTTTCGCAGACACAGGCGCTGGTGTCTGTGTCGCACACTTCATCCGGATCACAGTCCGCGTTGCTCTGGCAACCGTTCTTGGGGACACAGAGACGGGTGACCGCATCACAGATTTTGGACTTGGACGCGCAATCGGCGTCCAGAGCGCACTCGGATAGGCATTGTCCCAAGGTCATCTTGGCGGGGATCAGCAGCCCATCGGGCCCTTGGACCTCAAACATGAGGGTCCCTTCTTGGGGCAACATGACCACCGCATGCGTGCGCTTATTGGGCTGGATCTGTACCGGATGTAGTCCACTGATGGTGGTGCCGTGATACGCCACGAGGATGTAGCGCGAAGACTCGTTGGGTGCCGGGATCCGGCCGTGAAAGTCACCGTCCCGCCGGGGATCCAGGCCCACGTCCGTTCGCATCTGTGTGATGACACCGGTGTCGCCAGCCGGTCGCGCTGCGGACAACGTTGCGTCGCGATTGGCCTGGACCAGATCATTGTAGGTCTTCTCTTGGATGAAGGCGTCCGATTCGCCCAACCATGGGTTCGCAAACACAAAGACGTCCACGTCGGAGCGTGGCGTGCCTGTGGATGCGTCCAGCACCACACCCGTGATCTCGCCGGTGGAAATTCCTCGTTGTTCATAGTAGGGCGCCATGGCCGACGCCACGTCCCCTTCGCCGATGGCAAAGAATCCCGTCATCCGAAGGGCTTTCCCTTGTAGACACTCCGGATCACTCACTGGGCAGTGGCGCTCGTTGGCGATGGCCACGGTGAAGTTGGAGGATGCCACCGGTACGAGCATGCCGCCTTCCCCGCTAAAGAACGCGTATGACACGCGGTCTCCCACCCCGACCAAATAGTCGTAGAGGATGGGGTTGTTAAAGATGTCGATGCTCTGGGAGATGGCGGTTCGAAGGTTAAGCCAGGGGTCGAAGCCCGCTCCTTCCACAAAGGTCTTGAGTTTGCCGCCCATGAGCGCCATCCACGCCCCAAACGAGCCGGCCCCCTCGGAACTGTCGCTGAGACAGGTCTTCAGTGCGCCCAGCAAGACCGCTTGGCAGGTTTCACCCGCCCCAGTGTCGCAGTCGTCATCCTCTTCACAGGACGGTTCTAAGGTCCCCAAGAGGATACTCATTAGGCCCTTTGGCGTCTGAAAACCGTCCATGGTGATGACGTCACTGTTGTCCCATTCGCCGGATGGATAAACCTCGGTCGTGATGCGCACAAAGGATTCGCCGGGTCGAATCTCGTACTCTGTGATGAAGCGCAATTGGGTGGCGTCCAAGGCGGGGATGAGCAGCCCCAAAAGCCCAATGACCTCCACCACGTTGCCAGCGCTCCCGTCCACTCGAAGGAGTGCCCCGCCGGACTCGTCTGCCGTGGCCCGAACGACGGTGAAGTTCTCTGTGACAAAGGTCCGGTCCAGGAGAGGGACCCGTAAATTGACCATGGGGCCAAGCTCGAAGAACTGATCCAAGCCCCTGCCGGATCGGTAGCGGGTCTCTTGTCGCTGGAGGTCAGCGTCGATGATCGATCCGCCGAAGACGACCGTAGACCCTTTGTGGTGCGGGTCGATGCCCACAACGCCGTTATCCATTTTGGTGGCCAGACAGTCTTCCTCGCCGGGATTATCGCAGACGACGGGCCGGCCGTGAATGATGACACGAATCCGATCGTTCTGGAGGAGGTAGTCGCCCACGTCGCCGTGCGCGGCGGGTCCGCCGATGACCTGGTCGAGCGATTGGATGCGCACGACCTCCGCAAACTGTTCATCTTTGCAGCCGGGTCCCAACGCAATAAGCGCTGCCAGCGCCAGCGCCATGATCGTGGGGTGTCGGATCACAGGGCGCCTACCATCGACACGACAAACGCGTCGTTGTCGAGTTCCCAGCCGTCGGTCACCTCATCGCGGTGGGTGAAATGGGCCAGGACCTTGAGCCGATGGCCATCCACGTACCAGTTCACACCCCCCGCAAAGACCTGTTGATCGCCATAGTCGTCCAGCCCTTTGTTGTTGTCGTAGCGTTCATAGCGGAAGGCCAACTCTACGAGATCGCAATAAATGAACGCAGTGGCCTCGGCGATGATCACAGTGCGGTCCACCCGGCCCGAGATTGTGGGCGGCAGTTGGGGTTGTGTGTCGGGCTCTCTTTGGTCGGCGAGGTACTCTCCGCGAAGTCGAAATCCTTGAAACTCCAGATGGAGGTCGCCACTGTACGCCAACGTGTTCACGGTGGGCCCGTCTTCGTAGAGGGCGCCGCCGCCCAACACCATTCGGAAGTCCCCCGGACGAAGTGTCGCTGCGGGTCCAAAGGGAGCACTCTCGATGCGACCACCCGTGAGGAGGCCTTTGCTCTCGTTGCCATTGGCGAACCGCGAGCCCGCATTGTAGACCCCAACCACATAACCCAGGGCTCCGCCAAAGAGAGCGCCTTCGATGGTCAGCCCAAGGCGATTCCCAATGGCGACCTCGCCGGTGCCCAAGGGGCGATCCACGAAATGCAGTCGACTGGAGGACTCAAGGGCGCTGCGACCATAGGGCACTTTGGCCGAACCGATGGACAGACCGATCTCATCCATAGGTCGCCAGCTGAGGCGCACATCGTGCACGATATCGTCGCCGCTGCCCAACGCGTTCAATGTCAGGCCGAAGCGTACGTTTTTGAGGATGTCTCCTTGAATGCCGAATCGTACGCGCCGAGCGCGGAAGCCCACGTTGTCAGAGGGGTCGTCGTTGGCGACCAGGGCATCTTCACCCAGATAGGGGATCCCCCATATTTGGGTCGATGCCCCTATGCTGACCGCTTGATCGCCATTGCGGTAGACTTCGATGGTTGGAGCGAGATCTTGCGGAACATAGGACGCGCTCTGTTCGGTGCTCGCCTCTTCAGCGGCGGGCGTTGGTGTCTCCGCCTCCTGGGCCAAGCCGATGCCCGGCACGCTCATGAACAAAATCAAGGCGCCGAGGCTTCCCGAGCGCATCCCAATAGTCATTTTACGAAAACCCATGAAGACCACCTTAATCCGTCAAAACAATGTGGTTTGTGATGCAGAGCGGCGAGTCGCCGCTCCAGATTTCAATACGGTACCAGCCAGCCTCTGTGGCGTTGTGTTCCAATTGGAAGGTGCCCGACTCGGAGAGCGTTCGTTCGTCGACGAGCTCGCCACAGCAGTACAACTCCGCGCGGGCGGGTTCCTCGCTCAGGCTGGCCTCTAAGCGTTCCAGTGTGACGTTAGCGACCACGCGCCCCTCGGCCGCTCTGCCACAATCCCCCAACTCGAGGTGGGCGTCCAAAGGCGTTGAAAGTGTGAACTGCAGTTGAGGCCCGCACGTGGCGTAAGCACGTCCCCGCCGAATGGCATCCAGGAGGTCCGCTGGATCGGTGGATGCGGCTCCGACCATGGTCACCGGCAAAGGGCCGGGGAGGGCGGCTTCATGTTGTTTGGTGTGCCAGTCTCGAACCGCGACAGCCGTGGGTCGATGACCCTGTCTCCAGAGGTCGTCCCAGAGGAGCCGAGCGCTGCGGTTGTCTGTGGTGTCGCCACTCCATCGCCGCCACCAGATCTCCACAATGTCGATGTTCTCCGCTTTCAATTCGGGCAGAGACCAGCGGCATCCAGTGCATACGGGATCGCCTATGGCGAAGGGGTGGCTGAGGGTGAAGAGCGCGCCCTGCTCGTGGAAATCGGCGACGACGTCATTGATATTCCGCCGGACGCCATCTGTGTGCCAGGGTACCGCCGTGTGCGCTCCCAATACCACGTGATGTCCATAAAATGTGGTGAGCTCCAGGGCCGGAATGAAGGGCAGGGCCGTCTCTTGCATTTGGGGCAGGCCCGTCATGACGTTGTGGTCCGTCAGAGCCATGAAGTCGTAGCCCATTCCTCGCGCCCGTTCGGCCAGCACCTCTACCTCGAACGCGCCGTCGCTGTGGGTCGAGTGGGAATGCAGTTCGCCTTGGAACCAGCCCGGCGCATCGATGGTGTTCTTGGTCACGTCGCTGTTGACGCTGCTTGTCGCTATGATCGCTTCCGGTGCGTCTGTAGTGTCTACCTGAATTTGAACGTGGCAGCCCGGGTGTACGGACGCGTGGACCTCCAGATCCAGGCGCCAGGTTCCCGGGGTCAGCGGACCGTCAAGAAACCCGAGCGGGGCGTGGCCGGGTGCCACAATGAGGGGTTGTCGAGGTGTACCGCGTCCGCGGTCCGTCCGTCCTCGCCAGCTGCCGTCTGGGGCGACGAGAATGGCGTTGAGAAGGTTGGGCATCTTCTCGACGTAGCGTTCCACGTCCAAAGGCATGTGTCGGGAGCCGTTGGCTCGGTTTCCCTCGGAACGCCACTCGGTCACTGCAGAATCTACCGCCTTCCGATTGGATTCTTGATCCCGTGAAAATCGGGGATCCCAGTCGATGGCGATTCGGAGCGCCTGGGTGCCCGGTGGCACCTCAAAGGCGTACGGTCGAATGGTTTTGCTCGCTTCGGGAACCAGGAAATCATCAACATAGAGTAGCGGGGTGGACGTGTGGTGTCGGGTCGTTTCGGCGAACATGGCCCGGAGCCTAACGCCAATCTATTCTCCCGGTCAACGCTTCAAATAGTCCCGAAATAGTCATTGACGAGATGGGCCAGGTGTTGTCCCGTACCGGCATTCACACTTGTTGTCCAGCCGACCCTTTGTGGGTACAATCAGGGTGTGCAAGGAGAGCGTGTGGACGAGGAGAAGAAGCCGATGCATTCACAGGTCGACGAAGCATTTCATCCCTTGGAGGACTCCGCGGCGATCCTGGCGGAGATGCGGGGATCAGGCTGGAAACGATGGTCTCGACCTTGGCGGCAAGTAATGAATCTCCAAGGGGCGACCTTCGATCGGCTACTGGTCGGGACGTTGGAACGCTTTTTTGTGTCGGGTACGCCTGTCGAAGTCGACGGAGCGTTGCGCCAACGTATCGACCGAGGCGCAGCCATTTATGCGAGCGACGAGCTCCTCGCCGACCGGAACCTCTATTTCCGACCGCCGGCACCACCAGAAGGGGTGCGGGTCAAGAAGGGTCAAAGCCTCAAAAAGGGTGGCGTTTACCACGTGTCATTCCCCAGCGGGTATCGGACGCATGACCCCCAGTATCAGTCCGTCTATGACACCTATCGTCGAAACGAAATCAATCGGGTTCAATTGTGGCAACACGACGACCCCCAGCGTCCTACGGTCATCTGTGCGCACTCTTG
>Ga0114996_10003487_pt1 | contig 19504 bp, 20 predicted proteins | sample ArcticOcean_MG_C_4_FD_87039 | JGI IMG/M metagenome (GOLD analysis project Ga0114996, IMG submission 87039) | Marine microbial communities from western Arctic Ocean - ArcticOcean_MG_CB4_134 | ecosystem: Environmental > Aquatic > Marine > Oceanic | place: Arctic Ocean: Canada Basin | collected...
TCTTCGTTTCATGATCGCATCGGATCTCCGTCGCAGTTCATTTGGTAGATCCATAATCAAAAAGATTTCTTCAGACCCCATACTCGCAAGTAGAGTATCTATTTTAGGGGATGTCCCTTACTCTGATCTTCACCGTGTATTTTATTCAAAAATTGGGGTACTTCTATTTCCAAGTGTGTGGAAAGAACCGTTTGCTTTGACCGTATTAGAAGCGATGGCATCCTGTGTCCTAGTGATCGCTTCGAATACTGGAGGGACTCCAGAGATAGTTGATCAGAGCACCGGCTATTCCTTTGATCCGCTAGTCAATGGCTCTTTAGTAAATGCATGTATTGATGTTTTGAAAATTCTCGATGGGAACCATGACCGTATCCAGCGAGGGGCCCTACGTATTCGTTCTAATCACTCGCTACCGTTCATGGCTAAAAAGGTTGATGACTTTATTCGCCGCACGCTTTACAATTCTTAATCCTAAAAATGAATCCCAAATTGAAATGAATTCACTGAAAAATAAAGTTGCTGTGATAACTGGCGCAAGCAGTGGAATCGGAGCGGCCACTGCAAAAGTGTTTTCATCTGAAGGTATCCAGGTCGTTCTCGCTGCCAGATCCAAAGATAAAATTGAAGCTCTCGCTAGTGAAATAAATGAGAGAGGAGGAATTGCCAAAGCAGTCGAGACGGATGTTACTGATGAAGCCTCAGTAATAAATTTATTTGATACTGTCGGAAAAGAATTTGATTCGTTAGATATACTAATTAATAACGCTGGAATTGCAAAGGGTGGGCCAATCGATGAGCTTTCATTTGAAATTTGGCGCCAGGTCATGAGTGTTAATCTCGATGGTGCATTTCTATGTGCTCGCGAAGCTTTTAGACTGATGAAGCCCCAAGGTCGTGGCTGAATTATCAACATTGGAAGTGTTTCGGCCAAAATGCCTAGGGTTAACTCATCTCCTTATACGACCTCAAAATTTGCTCTTGAAGGACTCACACGTTCAATGGCGCTGGATGGTCGAGCCTACGGAATTTCTGTAGGAGTCCTCCAACCGGGTAATGTAAAAACAGAGATCTGGGAGGGTAAGGAAGAAATTGCAACTGCGGAGGGAACTATGAATGTGGATGACCTTGCCAGGGTGGCTTTGTCGATGGTCACACTTCCTGACGGCGTTTCGGTGCTTGAAAGCACTGTGTTGCCGATAAGTATGCCATTCCTTGGTCGCGGTTAGTCAGCACGTTCTGTCCAAGCTAGCGAATGCCCCGGTATGTCATCTGCCCACCAAACCATCGGAGATTGCTGTTCTTCATGTGAGTTAAAGTTTAATTCGATGCCTTTGGGGTCCTGCATGAATCCAGTTCCTTCAGCTTTCAGGAAAGCTTCTTTGCAACTCCAATGTCTGTAGAACTTTTCCATATTTGGATTTCCTTTGTTCGGTATTACGGATTTATTTTCCAGCTCCGTGTAAACGATCCTTGAGATACCTTCAAAGTCCTTTAGATTCTTTTTTCCTTCTACATCAATTCCTACGGACTGGGTTCCAGTGATAATTGCAATCCATTGGCCGCCATGAGTGAGGTTGTATTCGAGTGGGTTGACCCCAGCTTTATCAGAAATAAATGGTTTGTGATGCTCTGTTTCTGAAAAAGTGAAATCGGCGTAATTTATCTCAAAGCGATTTTTAAGTAGTAGGTGAAGCGCTGCGTGAGCCATCACAAACAATTGTTTGGCTCCGTCGTGTTTGAATCTTCCAGCCCTATCTAGTTCTTTCTCTGTGAGTATAGAATAAATTAACTGATATTCCTTTGTCTTCACCTCGTTAGGGAAACACCAAATAGACGTTTTACTTTCTGTATCAATTTCGATGCTGGGTTCGTGATGCCCTGCCAATAAGGATGCTATGGATGTGGGACGCATACCGCCCGACCACTGACGGCAATATACTTGTGTAGGCATGATAACGGAAATGTGATTGAGCTAATAGACGGAAATGTGAAGACGCTTTGCCGCCTCATTCATGTTTTAACAGCCGATGCTAGTATGGTTTCAAAGAAGGGTTCTTCCTCCTCTTTGGCTACTATGGAAACATCTACTTGCTCAAATCCAACTTCTTTCATCCAGCGATAAAGTTGGTTTTGGGAAAAGCCTAGCCACTTATCATTGTACAGCTCCCTTGCCTTTTCGAATAGATGTTCATGGAGATCAAGAACGATAAGTTGTCCTCCTGGTTTTAGAATTCGGTGAGCTTCTTTGAGTGCTTGAAGAGGTTGGATTGCATGGTGAAGCGCTTGACTCAAGAGCGCTAGGTCAACCTGATCATTGTCCATGGGTACGTTTTCAATATCACCGTATTTATAGACCAAATTATTGAAACCGTTTTTCACTGCCAGGTCGGTACCAACCTCAACCATACGCTTCGAGATATCGATGCAGTACACGGTTTCTGCTCGGCGAGCAAGCAGTTGAGAAATGATCCCTTCTCCTGCGCCCAAGTCTGCGATTACGATGGTCGGTGTAAGCTTCAACAAGAAATGGCCTATCGCTTCCCAGGACCTTCCGGGGCAATGGTATTTACCTAAGTTTTCAGCAACGGAATTAAAAAATTTTTCTGAGAGTTCCCTACGTTGGTTAAGAATCCGTTTCAGGTTGTGGGCGTCAGGTTCCTGATGATCTTCTTTGTCGAATGCGTCGCAAACAACTTTTAGCAGAGTTTGAATTTCCGGGTCGAGCGACCGGTTGATGTGATAAAAGCTTTTTTTGCCTTCTCTCCTATCTTCAACCAGTTCGCCTTGTTTCAGCAGCCCAAGGTGCGACGAAATACGGGATTGTCCCATATTAAGGATTTCCTGTAGCTCAGCAACGGAGAGCTCCTCTTCCACTAAAAGACGCAACAGCCTGAGGCGTGTTGAGTCGGATAGCAGTTTTAGAGTATCGGCCGTATCCACTTTGTATTCACGTGGTCTAAGTTTTTACTTCCGATCCACGTAGCGTGAGATTGATTTCAGTTTCCAGGTTTGGGAGTTTTCGGCTACTTCAACTTCCACGACCGCATTGGCTTCTTTACCCAACAGGATGTGAGCTAGTGGTGTTTTGTAGGAAAGAATATTATGATTAGGGTCACTGTCCCATGCTCCAAGAATATGGTAGGTTACCTTTTCACCCGTATCACCGCTTTCAATGTCCACCGTGCTTCCGATACCGACAACCTCGGTAGGTGCTTCGGTGAAATCCGTGATTTGAGCAACTGCGAGATCGCTCTCTAATTGGCCTTTGCGTGCCATAAGAGTTGTTTGATCCTGACGAGCCATCTTGTATTCTGAGTTTTCTTTCAGGTCTCCATGCTCGCGAGCAACGGCAATCGCTTTTTTGTTTTCCGGGATCTTCTCTTTTACAAGATCGTCGTATTCTGCCTTACGAGCATCAAAGCTGGCTTCTGACACAAAAAGATTATCCCCTGTATTGGTATCGCTGGTGGTATCTACCAAGCTTTGGACTGCAGGAAAGAGTTTTATAACCCGGGCCAAAATAGATTTTTTGGTCAACTCTTCAAATCCTTGATTCATCAACAATGAATTGGCCAAGTCCCTAGCGATTTCTGGATCCGCTTCGGCCATCAAATCGCCAATTAACTCTTTATCGTCGGATAGGAGGTCTGCTAAAGGCACCCGTCTGGTGCCTGATGATTGCAAGGCTTCATAATCAATCGCGTATAGGACTGACATAAACAAACGTGGATTAATCAAATCGTGAATAATCGTGGAGAACTTCCGCGAATTGCGGTTCTTGATGATCCAAATTAAAACGGGGCCCTTTAAATTCTTTTCAACTAACCAGCGTTCGAGTGTAGATTTGATATCCTCAACCGATGCTTTTGTGTAGAGATAGTTAATACTCTCCGTTGTAAACTTGCCTCGACTGTTTTTGAATAGATCTAAAATAACTTTTACCCAAGAATCCGGATGTGTGCGTTCAATCAACTGAAGCAATTTCGACTGGTAGGGTCCTGGTAATTCATTAGCAAGTTTTTCAAGTACGGGTGCTTGAGCTACTAGTTCATCTGGAAGTGGTTCAACGTCCGTCTCACGCCCAAGAATAATAAGTGCGTCATCGCGAACAAACGAAGCATGCAAACGCTCCAAAAGATCCAACTGGTGGGTTTCTGCGATGAAGCCGGAGAAATCGTCGATCAACTCAGATAAATGTTGTGTGACGCCTTCGTTTGAGTCGTGAGCAGCGACCAATTCTTCAACTAGTCGCAATTTCCGTCCAGCAGCGTTTGTTTTAAAGTAAGCGTCGAAGACTTCATCTTCACGATTTACTGGCTCGTCGCGTACGAAATAGGGATCCACTTTTCTTACTGGCATCCCAATACGAGAGTCTTTCGCCACGTGCTTTTTAGTAGCAGTCCACCATTTCTTTGCCTTGGCCTCGCCTAGTAGAATCTTAAGAATCCGCTCAATGTCTTGGTTTGAGCCTTTCTTTTCAGGCAACTTATCTAAGATTTGAAAAATAATCTCTGCCTGCTGCTTACTAATTAGCAATTTCACTTCTTCTTCTTCAGTCCTTGAACGAGAAAGAATATGATCTTTGGCAAGTACCTCCATCGTGTTTACACAAAATGCTGGATCCATCGAGTGCCCTGGTTTTTCATCAAAATCAATAAACAAGCGATTTACAGCTTCGTCATATGACTGAATAAAACCGAAGCCCCAGCTACGGTGGATGCAGTAAAAACCTGGCTCTAAAGCCAATAATTTATCTTTGTCCCGTTTTAATTTGGGATTTTTTTCGATGAGCGCTTGAACCGCTTCTTCGTTCATATGTTAATGGGTTATGTACAAGTATCCTAGTGTCAGAAAATAATTCCTGACACCAATTTCTTAAATGTCAAAGATTGATAAATCACTCTCATCCCAGTCGTGGCAAGCTTCTGTTCGAGTCGTTGAAGACTTTCTTAAATCGAGTCACAAACTTGATACCCTGCTTGAGCGCAATACCAGGAATTTGGAGAGTAATATCTCTAAACGTGCTCAGTACTTATCATACGGAGTTATTAGGCATCTTGGTCGTCTCCAGGCGTTATTACAATCCGCGGTAAAAAAGCTACCTAAGAAAAAATTACAAGCCATCATGCTAGTATCTTTGTTTGAGTGGTTGGAAGCGGATGAAGAGACGCGACCCAGGGTTGTTCACCACTCAGTTGAACGAGCCAAATCAATGCTTAGTATGCCTGAGTCTCGCTTTGCCAACGCAGTTTTGAGAAGAATGCCAGAGCTCAGAGGTGATGATCCTTCGGCGGCCAAATCGCCAGATGCCTTTTCTCGACTGTTCAGTCATCCTCAATGGATGGTCGATCGGTGGATTGTGAATTGGGGTGAAGCTGCGACCAAGAAGCTTCTTCAATGGAATCAATCAACACCTAAGGTTTTTGCTCACTGCGCAGGCTTCGAAATGGAGGTACCTGATAATTGGAAAAAGACTGCATGGGCCAACTTTTATGAGATCAATGAGGCCGATTGGGAAGTAACCCGGACCTGGCTTTCGGAAGGAAGAGCGTATATTCAGGATCCATCCACCCGTTTAGGTTGCGAATTATTAGAAGGACAATCCTTTAAAACGGCCCTGGATCTTTGTTCAGCTCCCGGAGGCAAAAGCGTCCAACTTCTACAAAAAATAACTGGCCCAGGTGGATTGTTGGTTTCCGTTGATGTGCCTGGTCTTCGTTATCAGTGTTTGCAGGAAAACCTGGTAAGGTACGAACAGCCGAATATTGAAAAGGTACAAGTGGCTGCTGATGTGTTGGAGCTAACAGCTAAGGAACTTCCTCAAGCTGAATACGATATCGTTTATGTGGATGTTCCTTGCTCGAATACCGGTGTGATTCAAAGGCGCCCTGATGTAAAATGGAGGCTCCAGGAAACTTCGATGATCGAATTAACCACGCTTCAAGGATCTCTACTCAAAAAGGCAGCTGAGTTTGTTGCGCCAGGTGGTGCCTTGATTTACAGTACTTGTAGCGTTGATACGGACGAGAATCGAGGTGTGGTAAATGCATTTATGCTAAACGCACAAGACAGGTTTCAATTGGAAAAGGAATCGATTTCTCTGCCGTGGCAAAGCGGACACGATGGCGCTGGAGCGTTTCTATTGAGGCGTACTAAATAGGAGCCTCATCCTTATCCGGACTAGGCAGGACAAAACTCCGAATGAGGGGTATGACAATGACAAAACCTGCAAAGAGGTAAGCAGTCGATGCTCCAAAGTACCAATACAATCCAGCTGCAATAATTGGGCCTATTGCGCGAGCGAGGGACCCTGCCGAACGAAACAAACCGAGGTGAAATCCCTGTTTATCCTCCGTTGAGTATAGAGAGACTAAGCTCGTCAGGCTTGGATTTACGAAGCCACCTGCCAGTGCCATGAAAGTTAGGGAAACATAAAATAGGAATTGTGTCTCGGACTTGCTCAGCAATAAAAATGCGACCACTCCGAAAGCGAGACCCGCAATCGCCATGCGTTTTTCTCCAACTTTCGGTGAAAGACGCCGGACAATTCCTCCCTGGATGAGAACCAGAAGGAACCCTACGTAGAGGAAAATATAGCCATTCTGGGCCGGCGTATAAGAGAACCTCTCCACTGCTAGAAATGTCAAAGTAAACTCCATTCCACTAAACGCGGTTATAAAGATTAGAAATAGCCAGTTCACTTGGCGAATCCCTTCCTCTTTTAAAGATAGCAATTGGAGGACCGAAGCCAACCCGCCTTTAGCATCACTCTTATCGCGATTTTCAGGAGCCAGGGATTCTTTGAAACGAGATTTCAGCCACCCGTAATTCACGAGTGTTAGAATCAACGCAACTAGGGCAGGAACGGAAAAAGGATTCACTCCGATTGATTCCAGCGCTGGCAGATAATCTAAAATATTCACCAAGGAAAGTAGGGCACCGATGGCTGGTCCTATGATGAACCCGAGGCCAAAGGTTACTCCAACCATTGCCATGCCTTTGGAGCGATTTTGCTTGGTGGTCAAATCTGCCACTGCTGCGGTCGCCACCGAGATATTACCTGCCATAACACCTCCGAGCAAACGACCGAGTATCAACAATTCAAATGAACCACTTAAAATCCAAATCAAGTAACTCAGCGCCGTTCCTAAAATGGTAATTTTAAGAACCGATTTCCGGCCTAACCTGTCTGAGCGTCGCCCCCAAATCGGTGAAAATACAAATTGCATCAAGGAGTATAAGCTACCAAGGACTCCACCAAACAATACAGCTGTGTAATGACCTCCGCCAGTTAGACCGTCGAGAAATGGTATAGCCCAACCCAGAATTCCACTTTGTCCACTTGCTTCAAAGTAATACTCCAGCATTCCGGGGAAAAGTGGAAAGATAATGGAGAATCCGACCAAATCCAGAAATAGGGTCAGGAGTATCGCACCCAGGTTTTTTTTATCGGAAGGCGTTTGAGACATGAAGGCTGTTTCCTAAAGGTACTTTTATCCCGAATGTCCATTGGAAAATCTGATTCGATCTCAGATTGCACCTTGATCGATTGAAAAAATGTGTCCAATCCGCTTTCATCTAGATGTTTGCCATTGCAGATTCTGAGTCCTTGAAAAAGAGTTTTGTTATGGATGATAAGCGAGGTAGATGGGTCGGGGTTGCTGTTAGCGGCCTGTTCATCGGACTTATTTCATTTGTTGGTTTTGTTGCTGTCTCTGGCATTCCGATCGTTGGAGCATTTTTTAATGAAATCTGTCATCAGGTCCCTGATCGATGTTACCATATTCATGGAATAGCTCTGCCCGTATGTGTCCGCTGTATTTGGATTTATCTCGGACTTGCTACCGGGCATATTCTATTTATTTACTGGAAACCGGAAACAGTCAGAATAACCCGGGCACTCATCGGTGTAATAACCTTGATGATTCTTGATGTGCTGTTGGAAAAACTGGGATTATATGAAAATTGGTTCTGGTCCCGGGCGGTAACTGGCAGTTTATTTGGCCTTATCGTATCTCATTTTACACTTCTCGGATTATTTCGTTTTTAGTTCAATTCCCCTGCTTTTGTTTACCTCAAATAGCAGGTGCATTAGTTGCAGTCTATTGGTTTACGAAAAAGTATAAAGTTACTATTTCATCTGGGAAAGGAATTATCCTAGGCATATTGACCTGTCTGTTGGGTGGAGTTGCAGCCTTTATTGCGGCGGTCATACTTCAACAATTTGGGATTCATACCTTTGAAGAAACAGTGGCTACACTCTCTGAAAAAATCAGGGCTTATGGAGCCAAATCTGGTGAGACTGAACAGCTTGATAAAATAATAGATTGGCTGAATTCGGACAGTGCACAGATGGTGTTAATTATAGCATCCTTGGGGATTACCTTGGTAGTTAACACTATATGTGGCGTCATCGGAGGAGCCATCGGAGCCGCCGTATTCAAAAAAGCCCCTGCAGCGCCTCCACCAGCAGAATAGAGAATTGAAATTTTACCCGGGCGGGTTCTTCGGAGCCCGCCTTTTATTTTGCCGGCCCGAGTTTAGGGAATGTCTCCCTTAACGCTTCAAATACATTTGGAGGAACAAACTTTGAAATATCTCCTCCGTAAGCCGCTACCTGTTTAATGAGTCTGGAACTTATAAAAGTATAGGCTTCGTTCGGCATCAGGAACAAGGTTTCAATTGAATCATCCAAATTACGGTTCATTTGAGCCATTTGCATTTCGTATTCAAAGTCCGACACGGCTCGAACGCCGCGAATGAGGGCGATTGCGCCCATTTCTTTGGCAAAGTCTATAACAAGCCCATCAAATCTCTGGATTTCAATATTCGATGTTTCTAATAGGTTTTCCTGAATCAGTTGGGCCCTCTTGTCGTAGGAGAGGGTAGGCTCTTTGGCCTCATTGCGCGCAACCGCAATAATGACGCGGTCGAAAATTCGACTGGCGCGGTTGAGGACATCGAGGTGCCCGAGGGTAATAGGATCAAAAGTTCCTGGATAGAGAGCGGTTCGCATGATTGATTTAAAACGGAGAGCATGGGTTCATCTTAGATTTTCGCAACTTTGAATCGCGATTGTTTACTTTGGCAGAAATCGTAAGGTACATCTTTGAGAAAGTGGAAAATCGCTCAGGAAGATATTCACTATTGCCAGCCTTTCTTTATCGCCTGAATGATAGATGCCTTTCAGTTCACACCTGACGTTTATACCTTCGATTATGAACCTGCCCAATCTGCTGACTCTGTCCCGAGTCCCCTTTCTATTTGTAATATCGATCCTGATGTATTGGGAGTTTCGTTATGCAAATTCTATCGCATTTGTGGCATTTGTGATAGCCGGGTTGACTGACTGGTTAGATGGGAAGATTGCCCGAGATATGGGAATTATCTCTGTGTTCGGTCAATTGATGGATGCTTTGACTGATAAGATTCTTACCGTGGGACTGTTCGTGTTATTTCTCAGTATAGGAATTCTCCTGGATTGGATGATGTTTATGGTGCTTCTTATCCTCGCCCGTGAATTTTTAATTACAGGTCTTCGCATGGTAGCGGCGGCCAAGAGCGTTGTGTTGCCAGCTGAAAAGGCGGGGAAGATTAAAACGGTTTTCCAAATTATTTCTATTGGAGCATTAATTGTTGCAAGAGCGCTTGAGGTAGATTGGCAGCCTTATTTGAATATGGAAATAGAGCCTGTTGCTGTTTTTGGCTACTACTTCGGATGGATTCTGTTTTCGATCGCTACCTTAATGACAGTGTATTCGGGTTCCAGTTACATGATTAAATATTGGGGATTGTTCTCCAGATCGAGTGATTCAAATTCTGAACGATGAAACAACACCTGTGGGTCAAAGCCCTTCCAGATCATGTGGTTATTAGTATAGCTACGCTGGGTCCGATCGGAAATATCAAACCAGCTCCCGGAACTTGGGGGACGGTGGCTGGAATAATTTGGTTTTCAATAGCGTATTGGAATTTAAACCTACTGGGCACTCTCGTTTTCTCTGCTGTATCAATATATCTAGCCATTCAAATTTGCTGGGAAGCGGAGAATCGTCTGAAAATGCGGGATCCCGGGAAGATTGTGCTCGATGAATTTGTGGCAATCCCCCTGTGCTTTATAGGAACACCACAGTTGCTTCATTCTGATTTCGCCTGGGTTGTTGTTCTTATGGTTTTTTTGTTTTTCCGGTTGTTCGACATTTGGAAACCCTTTGGCATCAATAAACTCCAGAACTATCCAGGAGGTATTGGCGTTGTTGTTGATGATTTGGCGGCTGCCCTTTTAACAGCTGCTGTTTTATACCTGCTCGCCTTCTTTGCCGTATCTGCAGGTTACATCGGATATATTGAAACGCTTCAGTAGTCCGAAACCTTAGCTCTGATTGTTTTGAAGGCTCCGAATGAACTCGGTTGAAAACGTTAGTTGTTAACGAAATTCACATGTCCAACAATTACAGTTGGGAAGATTCAACCCGGGCTAGAGTGGACAATCGGTGGCAATGAATTCCCATTCGAGCCCGTGCTTGTTAGCCACTTCTTCCGCCAAAGCGCGAACGCCGAAGGTTTCGGTGGCGTAGTGCCCACACGCATAAAGATTGAGTCCGGCTTCTTCTGCTTCGTTGAAGTGATTTTGCTTAAGTTCTCCAGTAATTAAAGTGTCCACCCCTGCCTTTTGTAGTTCTGAAACAGCGCTTGCTCCACTACCGGTGAGGATAGCGATTTTCTCTGGTTGCTTGCTTCCTTTCTCAATGGCTGTAATTCCGCCAGGAAATAGGGTTTCCAAACGGTTCTTTAGGTCACTTCTTTCTAAGGATCCTTCCGCTATCAAGCCAATTGGGTTGCCTTGATATTCCAGGAACCAGTCGGCAGTTTTCAGTTTTAATTTTTTCGCCAGAATGGCATTGTTACCAATCTCCTTGTGGCAATCCAAAGGTAAGTGAGCTCCATAAACGGCCAAATTATTTTCCACACATAATTTGTATTTGTTAAAAAGCGTACCCGTTACTGGGTAAGGTGGACTCCAAAACATCCCGTGGTGAACGATAAGAAAATCGATTCCTGCTTCAGCCGCTTTTTTGAAAGGAATTAGTCCTGCGTCCACAGCGGCTCCAATCTTCGTGACATGTCCGTTGTTTTCAAATTGGAGCCCATTTTCAGCTCCTGGAAAATCGGGGATTAACGATCTACTGAGGCGTTCATCGCAATAGGTAACTACTTCCATTAAGCTAGGCATTCGAAGCAGTCTTTTGTCACGCATTTCAAAGTCAAACTTGAAGCTTTCATGTCATAAAATGGAACATTTCGGATTCCATTGTTTATTGTAGCTTTACATGAACAGAATTCGGCGCATCTCTCGAAGGGTGATTTACTGCTATCGCGTTTCGGTTTTTGGAGTTGGTTTTCTGTTTGGCTTGATACTTATTTCAAGCCAGACTCCAGTTGTTGGCCAATCTGAACTGGACAAGCCCCACTTGATGGCTTACCTCCGCGTCCAGGAACCTCAGGTATTACTAGAGACTTCCTCTCTAGTTCCCACGGTTTTTCAGGAAAATACATTTTCAATTTATCTCTTAAATTCTTTCAGTTCACCCTTGGAGTGGATCCTAGTTACCAAGGCCGGTGAGTCCGCAGCCTGGTTGGACATTTCCACTAAAAATAATTGGAGTCTCACGGATATTCCAGGATATCGATTGTTTTTTGTCGAATCCAGTAAATTGAAAGAGGAGGTCGCAGTCATCGAATTTGTGAAGACTCATCTTGATACTGCCACTTCTACTAGCCTTTCTGGAGGATTACTACCCGGTTGGAATGCCGGACTCAAACAACTATATAATAATGAGAAGGCAAGGATCCGTTTGTTTGAGCGCTTGTTTCCGGGTGCGGCAGATCATTCGATTGACTATGCTGATTATCTGCAATGGTTCGCTCAAGAGCTGATGTCTTTAAGCTCGGTTATGTTGAGTATCGATAAACTTGGGAATGAGGGTAAAACAACTCTAAGAGTTTCCGTGGTTCCCGGCACCCGATTGTATCGATTTGTAAGTCGAAAAGGTAGCGGAAGTCAGGCGGTTTTGGGCTTTGTTCCATCAAATGCAGAGCATTTGAGTTATGGTTCGGTTGATAGAATATTTGCGAGTAATTATATGAATTACTATTACAAAGGCACGAACTTGATTGATCATGATTTATTTAAAATAGTTCGTTCTGGGCTTAACCAGTTAAATGCTGGCTTTTTTGACCGTTGGGACGGAAGTTGGGCCAAATGGACTCCGCAAGGTGCTGGGGCCTCCCTCTTGCTTCTGGGCGGAAGTTTTCAATCTTCGGATTTAGGAGATTTGTTCGATATGTTGTCAGCAGTTGATCTTTCTGGAACCCCAATCTCTATCCAACTTGATGAGGAAAACACCGTGGTTGGATTCTCTCTAATTCGAAGTCTCGACCTCCTTGATTCTCATGATCAAGATGTCGGTGATTTGAGGCCTAGGCGGCGGTATTTCTTTGGCGTTGCTCGAGAATTCTTGGTTATTTCAGATTCAGATAGTGCGCTCATTGACTTGGTCTTTAATATTAATAGTCGGAATATTCTCAAAGATTCTGCTCAGGCCTTGGATCTCAATGATCCTTCCTTTACCATAAGTAGTTTCGATAATGAAAATAGAGTGGCGTCCCTACGAATGAGTGACGAAAGAATCTTTTATGAAAAGAAGGGAGACTCGGAACTGGCAAATTCCCTTGCTGTCCGAATTATTAATATTCTGGACTTATAATTCGTGTATTAAAATAAGGGATACTTTCTCATGATGGACGAATCACACTTTGAAAATACGAGAGCCCGAGTTTTCAAATACAGCTTCTTCACAGTTCTGATTGCTATCACTTGTATTGGCCTGTGGCAAAAGGAAGCAATTCTTGGCTACTTTTCATTTCGAGAGTACGGAGAATCTCGGATAGTAATCTATGCGGAATCTGGGACCAAGGTTAGCATTGTAGAATCTGGAAATAACTTACGTGAACTCGGCTTTGTTGGGCGCGATGGCAAATTTACAATCGTTGAAAAGGGAGCGATCAAATCTCTTAGAATCAATCTGAATCATCCGCATTATTTTTCAGAAGATAGGTTCTTTGATTTGGTTAAGAAAGGAGATGTAACGGTATTTGAATCTGCAATGGTTCCACTTCTAGGAATCTTGAGTGTTAGAACCTTCCCTTCCGGTGCCACTGTTCTTATTGATGGCAAGGACGCAGGGCTTTCACCAATAAAGAAACTTAACCTACGTGACGGAAAACAATTTTTGATTGATGTACGTTTAGCTGGATACATATCCCAATACCGCGATGCTGTAATCGAAGGAGGTAAAACTACTGAATTGGTGTTTAGTATGGTTACATCCGAGGCGACTATTTCGTTGGAAACGGACATGTCCGATTTCGACTATAGTAAACTCCGTTTGTTTATGGGTGGAGAGTCCTATGCCCTCGATGGTCAGCTTTTAAGAAATGTTAAACCAGGTAAGCATACGATTGCGGTTGTGGCTCATGATGGACTCAAACTCGAAAAGGTAATTAATATCAAACCCGGTCAAACACTTCACCTGCAATTGCCAGATTGGTTTGTCGAGGACTGAGGTTGACTTACTTCAATTTGGGGGCGAATGAATATTGGATTAATTATGTCTGATAGAACCGACGAAATGATTCCTCTCGATCCGGTAGATGCTATTGCCGAGCTGATTGATGCTTGGCATCATCGGTTGACCTGGGATGAGTATTTTATGGCGACAACATTCTTGATCGCTAGCCGTTCAACCTGCGAACGTCTCAATGTCGGTTGCGTAATTGTTTCGGGTGGAGAAGGGAAAAATCGTCTTATTGCTGCGGGATATAATGGATATTTGCCCGGAGCTCCTCATACGTCACGGGTGCGGGACAACCACGAGCAAGGAACTGTTCACGCCGAACAAAATGCGATCGCCGATGCCGCACGACGTGGTATAAGTCTGTCGGGAGCGACCGCCTATGTTACTCATTACCCGTGTATCAATTGTGCAAAGGTGCTCGCTGCGGCTGGAATCAAAGTTATCAAATACCAAAAGGATTATAAAAATGATCCTTTGGTTTTTGAACTTCTCAATGAAGCGGGAGTCGCCATTCTAAAAAACTAAATGAAAGATATTGGGCATTTTTCTGAAAACTATTCTGGCAGCTTGTTGGTTTCGCATCCCGCGTTATTGGATCCAAATTTCAAGCGGACTGTAATTATGTTGTCGGCCCACACCAAAGAAGATGGGGCATTGGGTGTAATATTGAACAGACCTATGAAAAAAAGCTTAGGGGAAATTGAGGAGAAATTTGCCTTTGGTCCTCTTGCGGAGGTTCCGATTTACGAAGGTGGCCCAGTTGCTACCGATCAGATCCTTTTGGTGGCTTGGAATTGGTCTGAAACGGAATCTGTTTTCAAACTGTTTTTTGGGATTGATCCGGATCGAGCCTCCGAGCTTATGGAATATTCCGGCGCTACAGTGCGTGCTTACCAAGGGTATTCAGGCTGGAGTGGTGGGCAATTGGAGGGTGAAATGGAAATTGATTCCTGGATTCCTTCCCAGGTCAAAAATCGGTTTGTGGACGAGCTGGATGGAGATTCGCTTTGGAAGAAGTTCTTACTCGAATTAGGACCTAAATATCATCTGGATGCTATAGCTCCTGAAGATCCTTCGGTCAATTAGGCACAATTGTAGCCGCGCCGCGTCAAATTCGCCAAGCATAAGATCATTTCCCCATTGACAAGGCCCTAGGTGACCGGTTTTTTCCTTCTCTTTTTCCAAATTTCACTATGAAAGTAGCATCTTCCATCAAATCGCTAAAAAACCGGCACCCAGACTGCCAAGTGGTCCGTCGTAAAGGTCGTATTTATGTCCTTTGTAAATCAAATCCTCGCTTCAAGGCTCGCCAGGGTTAATTAAAAAAGGAACCAGAACCGTGAAAACTGATACGCATCCCAAATCCCATCCTGTTTGTTTCATAGACGTTTCTTCAGGTACGAAATTTTTAACACAATCTACGGTTACTTCCAAGAAAACGGAAACGATCGACGGCATTGAGTATCAAGTCATCGTTCAAGATGTTACTTCTGATTCTCACCCAGCTTACACAGGTGAAAAACGCTTGTTGATAGCGCTGGTCGGGTTGAGAAATTCAACAACAAGTTTCGTCGTGTTCGCGGCAGCTAATTGTTACTGAAACAATCGCATTCAATTTCAGCCCTCCTTGTGAGGGCTTTTTTATGTACCTTGCGATGGAGTAGGCCTATATAAATACCTACTCACCCAAATCTTTCCTTACGGATACCCTTAGAAAGTGTGGACAAACAAACCGCTTCTCAATTTCGGTTCAAACCAGGTGCTCTTAGGCGGCATGGTGGCTCCTGCATCCGCGATATCCATCAATTGATCGATCGTCACCGGATACATGGAGAATGCCACAGGACCATCTCCTTGACCTACTCGTTTTTCTAATTCCGCTGTGCCACGTATTCCGCCAACAAAATCTATACGATCACTGGTTCTAGGATCTTCAATTCCTAGAATTGGCCGAAGAATACTATCTTGAAGGCGGCTAATATCTAACCGATTAACAGGATCAAGAGAGTCATCTTTGGGAAACTCGAGTCCGTACCAGCGACCGTTGAAATACATGCTCAGTTTTCCTACTGAGTCTGGAGTTGGATCGGCGTCTTCTGTTAGCTCGGCAACCGTTTTTATTTTCTCCAAAAACTCCTGATCGGAATTACCATTAAGATCAAAAACGAGACGGTTGTACGGTAGGATTTTAAGCTGGCTTGCCGGAAAGTTTACCGCGAGAAACCAATTGTAGTCTTCATCACCCGTGTGATCTGGGTTGGCCGCTTTGCGCTCTGCACCTACTCGAGCCGCACTGGCACTTCGATGGTGCCCATCTGCAACGTAGGAGGCTGGGATATCGGCAAAAAAGGCCACAAACTCATCCGTATTTTCGATTTTCCAAATGGTATGCTGAACACCATCTGGAGCAGTGAAATCTATGAACGGTGTTTCCTGAGTAGTTTGATCTACGATAGTATTAACGGATTCATTATCTCGGTAAGTGAGAAACACGGGGCCGGGGTGGGCGTTTAGAGTGGAGTTAAGCTTAGTACGATCATCTTCTTTTTGAGGACGAGTTTTCTCATGCTTTTTGATGAGATCATTCAAATAATCGTCGATGTGGTAGACACTGACCAACCCGCTTTGTTTGTGATTCTCCATTACTTGTTGGTAGACATACAGGCTTGGAGCCGTCTCTCTTTCCAGAGCTCCTGAATCTTGGAGCTTCTGCAAATTTTCCTTCGCCTTCTCATACACAGCGTCTGAATAAAGATCAGTACCAGTTGGTAAATCTATCTCCGCTCGAACCACATGCAAAAAACTATTAGGGTTTCCACCAGCCAATTCGGTGGCCTCCTCGGTATTAACTACATCATAGGGTAAAGAGGCCACAGATTCGGCCAGTTGTGGGTTGGGACGCAGGCCTTGGAAAGCACGAATTTTCATAGGCACGGAAGGCAACAAATGCCCCTAATCATGGCAAGTAAAAATACCCGATTCGCCCCATACTTCGATTACTAAGCAAGGCTTATTCCTTGGAGCATTTGTCTTCTGCTTCCACATTAAAGGTGTGTGACGCGCCCTTTTGCTGAAAATGGGGGTTAAATAAATGTAAAAAATCTGTTTTTACTAGAAACCGTAGCGGATTCACAAGGCTTCTGCGCAATCGTCCGAACATCTCTTTTTATTACTCAATAACCTGTTCCTCTTAATGCTTTCTATGTCTTCCAGGCTCAGTGCACACGACGAATTTGAACGAACCAAAGAAGAATTGGTTCGGTCAAATCGTCGCTTGCATTTACTTGAGCAAAGGCTTAGGAATAACCAACAGGTATTTGTGGATTTTGAATCAATAGCTAAAGCAGTTAGCCATTGAATAATGGCTCATACGCCAGATCAAGCCGTTCTGGAGTCACTCGCCTTTGTTGGGAATGGTTCAGGCTTGGATAGAATTTATCTACTCAAGAATAAAGCAGGTGGCAATGAGGGCGGAGTCATCGAACAGGTCCATACTTGGATAAGGGAGCCAGAGGAGATGCAAGTCCCTGACTTTCATTCACTCCCTTTTGAAGTATTTTTCCCCGATTGGTTAAGCAAATTGAAAGCAGGTGAACCTCAGTTTGGAAACTTGGAAGACGCCCCGGATATAGAGCACCTGACCTTGGCAAAACAAGGGGTTGTTTCCTTTTTATGGATCCCTATTTTTTATGAGAATGTCTGGTGGGGTGTTTTAGGATTTGATCAAATATTAGCTACCCGTGTATGGCATCCCAAGGAAATTTCTGGATATGAACTTTTAGCTACCAGTATTATTGAATTTATTCGCCGTCAAAAGTTGGAGTCGGACCTCCTACTTTTTCAGGAGCGGCATGAGAAGGTGTCACACGCCGAGCAATTTGGTGTATGGGATTGGAATATAGAAAAGAATGAGCTATTCCTCGATAGCTCGATAAAGCGGATATCTGGTCACAAGCCAACGGACCTCATCGAGGATCTAAATGGCTGGGAGGCATTGTTTATTATAAACGACACGGTGAACTGGGCAGAAGCTTTGAATTTACGTATTGCCGCGCAAGAAAAAGATTTTGAGCTAGAGCATAATTTGTGTCACACCGATGGTCGGCTAATTGAAGTTTATTCACGCGGGATGATTGTTTACAGTGATACTGGTAAACCAGTTCGCGTTTTGGGGACGACAACAGACATTACCCACCGCAAGGCTATCCAAAACGATTTGACTAAGGCTCGCGACTTAGCTGAAGAAGGAAGTCGTTCGAAATCTGAGTTTATGGCCAAGATGAGTCATGAGATCCGAACCCCTTTAAACGGAGTCATCGGCTTTTCCACTTTATTGAAACACACAGAGTTAAATTCCGAACAATTGGATTACCTCACAAACCTCGAAACGAGTGGGCGCCTGTTGCTTTCCATGGTGAATAACATCCTTGATTTCTCGAAAATTGAAGCTGGTAAATTGGACCTCGAACAAAAGCCCTTCGATATCCGGGAAAGTGTAAATTCGATCTTGGGTGTGTTTGGCGATGCTGTTATTAAAAAAGGTATCAAGGTTGAATTCGTTGCCGAAGATGATGTCCCAGAAAGTGTCATTACTGATCCGCTTCGTATCCAGCAAGTGATTCTCAATTTGGTTGGAAATGCTGTCAAATTTACTGAATCGGGTAGTATCATCGTGAGTGCTTCATGGTTAGAAGCAGAGGACGGAAAAGGACGGTTACGTTTTTCAGTTCAAGATTCGGGCATCGGAATCGAATCTGATCGTTTGGCGGCAGTTTTTGAGCCATTTACTCAGGCTGATTTATCCATGACACGCCGCTTTGGTGGATCAGGTTTAGGCCTTTCAATTTGCCAAAGTATATTGCAGATAATGGGTTCGCAGTTGGTGGCTACTAGCGAATATGGAAAAGGGAGTGAGTTTTCTTTTGAGATTGTTGTTGATGAAACTCCAGTGGCGGTTGCTGAGGAGTTGAGGAAGGTGAGGGAATCCGTTTTGGAATCTACCTCCAATACTGTTTCCCGCTCGAAGATGGATTTAAGGGCAAAAGCCAAAATTCTCCTTGCTGAAGACAATGCATTAAATCAACAGGTAATTTCGAAGTTGTTGGCTCGCTTAGGTTACACCGCGGTTTTAGTTGAAAATGGCCAGGAGGCAATCGATGCCCTCAAGCGTTGGGAATTTGATTTGGTATTTATGGATCTCATGATGCCTGTTTTTGATGGCATATCAGCCACTAAAGAAATACGTGAAACCATTCCACCGGCCAAACAACCCATCATTGTAGCGCTGACCGCGAACTCTTCCGAAGATGATATCAACAATTGTATGGCAATAGGTATGAATGATTTTATCAGCAAGCCTGTGGAGATCGATGCGCTTGAGAAAACATTGAATGAACATTTGGATTTGGGTGGTCGTGAGTCTGAACCAGAAGTGATTGATTCAGATGAAACTACGATCGACTTTTCAGAGATCCAACTTGAAGAAACAGTTGAGGATGAGGCCGACGAATTGATCTTCGAACATTTTGATCCAGCTTACATGCGCAAATTAATGGGGAGCAATTCCGAGCCAGAAGTACAGGATGAATTCTCAATTGATGCCATCGATATATTTTTGGAGACGATGCCGGAATTAGTTCAATCTTTGGATACCTTTGCTAAAGAACAGAAATGGAAAGAGTTTGAACGTGAAGCGCACAACTTAAAAGGTACAGCGAAAATGGTAGGTGCCCCGATTTTAGGAAATCTCGCCTTGCAACTGGAGCTGTGGGTTCAGGAAGGAAGTCGAACAAATAGCAGAAGAGTTCGAGAATTTATCTAAAGAATTGGAACGGTACCGCGATTCACTAAAGGAAAAACAGCGTCAA
>Ga0114996_10003490_pt1 | contig 19490 bp, 16 predicted proteins | sample ArcticOcean_MG_C_4_FD_87039 | JGI IMG/M metagenome (GOLD analysis project Ga0114996, IMG submission 87039) | Marine microbial communities from western Arctic Ocean - ArcticOcean_MG_CB4_134 | ecosystem: Environmental > Aquatic > Marine > Oceanic | place: Arctic Ocean: Canada Basin | collected...
GAGGCATTGGCACCCGGGTCTGAAAACCTCCGCGCAAAGATTGCTAGCCTTCTCGGTTCCGGTGGCTCTGGTCTGCGGGATGCTGCTCACTTACAATCAGGCAAGATTCGGCTCACCCTGGGAGTATGGTGTCAGCTACATGGACGATCCGCTGCAGCAGGCGGCCGGCTTCGACGTCCGGCGGATTCCCAGGAACTTTCTGCATTATGTAGCCGCGCCAATTCTGCTTCAGGCCGAGTTGCCGTGGATCATCAACGACGGCTGGGCGCCGGGCACGCGCCCGCCCGGCATCACCTACCGTACCGAGGGAATGGCGTCGATGCTGCTGGTCACGCCTTTCTTACTTTTCGGTTTCTGGATCTTCCGCCTGTGGCGAGGTGGCGGCGCCTATCCCAAAGAATTGACTATTTTCGGAGCGGCCGTCGGCGCCGCTGGCGTCCTGAGTTTTTTGCTGCTGCTCTCTTTCAGCGACACCAGCCGGCGGTACATGCAAGATTTCGTCCCCGCGCTGCTGATCGCCGCGTTCATTGGAGCTGGGCTATGGCAGCACGGAAAGGCGAGCGTGAGCCACTGGCGATGGCCGGCCGTAGCGGCACTTGTCTTCTCGGGGATCTTGCATATTCATCTGTCTTTCACGCAGCCTTTTTTCACCCCTCCGCCCGACCCAAGCGCCATGAAAGCATTCGTCAAATGGGGGCCGCTAGCGCGCGCATGGTTTGACTGGCCCGAGCTGGCGAAGGACGAAGCGATAGTCCGCAACGATCTGGGAGCGCATTACCTGCGGGAGCGCCGCCATGCCGCCGCCCTGGAACAGTTTGAAGTCGCCAACAAGCTGTTGCCAGGCTCGCCCGTCGTCGAAAAGAATCTCACTTTAACGCGCGCCCTCCTCCGGCAAGCCCGCTAAAGTCCTCCTATCCCGAGCCAGAAATCAGTCTCCCGGAATCAAGTGGTTTGCCCCAAGAGACTCCTCCAGAGCCAGTGCCGTCACTCGATGTCCTTCTCGGTTAAAAGGGATACCATCTCCATGGAATAGCGGCACTTTTCGGCCGTGGAATACCCGATACAGGTCCAGCATGGGGACACCATATTCATCGCACATCTTGGCGAGTTCTAGCTGTGGTTTGAGAACATATTCAGCATCCTCTGGCGGTATCCCTTCGTCCAACTGGGCCGCCAGCGGTGCTGCCACCACGGCCAGCTTGATGCCTTTGCCGTCTAATAGCCGGTGGATCGCGCCAAAGTGTTCCCGGTAGTCACGCCAGCCTTGATCGCGCCAGGCGGTGGCGAAATCCGGCAGTAGATCCCACGGATATCCCGCCCCCTGGTTCGCGCGCCACAGGAAGAGAGCGAGGCGCATGCGGCCGACAATGTAGCTGTTGTGCGGCAACCAATACAACGGATCGTTCTCATCGGGAACCAGCACCCAGCGCGTTGATTCGGTGATCAGCAGCCGCGCCTCTGAATCAAAACGGTGCAGGAATTTGTGATGGTCGTTGGTGCAGTATTGCAAAATGACGAGGTCGGGTTCGAGATGGATCAGGTCACGCTCAAGAGCAAGACGCTCCTGGTAGACCGTGTATCCTGGCGTCGCGCCATTGATGACATCCACGCGATCTTTCAACTTATCGTGCAAGATCGCGACAAATCCCTTTGACCCGGCTGCTATGGAATCACCGATCACGAGAATTCGCTTTGCCCCGGGCGGCTTCTTGAGCGGGATTTCGGGATGGCGCAGGCCGAGAGAGTTCACGTTCTTATGTTGCGGATTCAAGCGGTAACCCAGTTCCGGGTCAGCGATGACCCATTGGTCTCCGCGCAGTTCGGAGTAGGGAACTGAGCCCGAGGAAATCCCGCCGATGACGGCCGCCCACGTTCCTTCCACCTGCCGCCGAAAGGCAAGCTCTCCGGCCACGAGCACCAGGCAAATGCTGCACACCACCGTTGCGGCGCCAATGAGCCGGCGCGAGAGTTTGGAGGAATTTCGCAACTAAGTTTCTTCTTCTATGAGCGTTCAAATACGAGCAGCAGCATTCAAAGACGACCTGCCAATTACGGCCTGCTATCTATGACGCCTGCTATCTATGACTATGATAAGACCCTTTCGACACCGCACGACTCCTGCCGTTTACCAAAGCTCCCACGGCCGACGGTGTTCTCACGCAAATAGAAAAAGCCCGCCCGGCGAACCGGACGGGCTGAGAGGTCCCTAGCGTGAGGCTAGCGATTATCCTCGAAGAAGTGCGAGAACAGCCTGCGGAGCCGAGTTGGCCTGTGCCAATGCCGCCACGCCAGCCTGCTGAGCAATGGAAGCTCGTGTCAGGTTCGCCGCCTCGGCCGCCAGATCAGCGTCCCGAATCCGGCTTTCCGCAGCCGACAGATTGGTGATCTGGGTGGAGGCCAGACCGATAGCAAACGTCAGGTTGTTCTGACCCTTACCTACATCGGCTTGAATCTTTGCCAAGATCGTGACGGCGGTTGCCAGCAAGGTGACAGCGCCGGTCGCGTTGTCCTTGTTTGAGATGTCAGCGACGCTTCCACCAGTGAGCGCGGCGGAAGTCAGCGACGTTGCCGTTCCGCCATTGACGCCGCCACCTTTCTCGGTAGCGCTGGTGCTGACGCGGAATTCCTGCAAAGCGCTGATGAACCGGATGCCCTCGGCCGTGTTGGCATCGTTACGCTCCTTGACCGCGACGATCTGCTGCAGCGTGGAATTGTTAGACGCCTGCAACTGTGCGTTGATGTGCTGAACGGCTTCATCGAGCGAAGTGACTCGTCCGTTCGTACCGTCGTTGAACAGAGTGAGATTGAGCGACTGCGCAGCCCCAGCTGAATCGTTGGCTGTGATCGTCAAAGTCTGATCGTCTCCGCCGAAAACGATATCAGCGTAGGAGGTCACGTCACCGGTTGTCGATGCATCGGCGCCGCCGGAGTTGAACGTTGTTTCCAGGAATCCCGCGGTGGCTGCCAGGGTGTTGGTGGCAGTAGCAGGGGCGAAGGTCGAGAATCCGAATCCGCCATTGACGTCGCTCACCGTCAGTTGGAAAAGACTCCCGTTGGTGGACGCGAGCCGAATGGCTCCGCCGGAAACCGAAGCCACCAGCCCAGCGGCCGCAAGGGTAGCGTTAGCGGCAATCGCCGCATTGAGTACATCCACTCGAGTGAGGTTCGTGCCGGTTGCGTCCGCCGCGACCGCGAGGGTCTCCACGCTGCCTCCAATGTTGACACTGAAAGTAGACGCAAACGTGATCGCGCCGCCGGTTGCGGCGCCGGTGTACTGGGTGTCCACGGTGGCCGTATTGTCGCCCGTCAAGTAGCTTCCGAGCCCAAGGTTGTTTTGCTCGTCACCGGAAACCGAGACGGTGAACTCTTGCCCTTGATCGTTCGTGAATACGATCGCACTGGCCGCAACCGCCGAGATCGAGAATCCTCCCGCTGAAAGTGTCGTGTTGGCGGCAAACTCCGCGTTGAGCTCTGCCAGAATACTGCCAACGGTTTCCGCGCCGGCGACGGTCAGCGTGAGCGTTGTTGGGCTTGCCAAGCCGCCGCCTTCGAAACGAACCAGGATGTTCCCGGCGTTCCTGAAGGTGGCGGCGGCCGCCGCCGTTACCGCGGCCCCCGTGACCGTGTGGTCGAGCGTGGTGCCGACCGGGTTCGTCACCGAAGTGACGTTACCCAGCAGCGCATTGGAGACGAGATCGCCCGAGGCAACTTGGAACGCCGTGTCGCTTGACGAGAAGGCGAGCTGTTTCCGCCCGGCAGTGTCGGTGTTGGTTGACGCCGTGATACCGGCATTCTTGAAGGCTTGTCCGGCCTGGCTGGTGGCGCTGAAACCACTGATCGCGGTGTTGACCGCCGTGACCAGCGTGGCGGTGTCAACAACGCTGGACAGATTCACCGAAACTCTGATCTCGGATGAATCCGAAAAACCCGGACCCTTGAAGATGAATTCCGTGAAGCCGGCCGTATTCTCGGAGGCGACGTTCGTCACATTCTCGACGATCGCCTCCACGCTGGTGGCCGAAGAGGCGCCGAGGTCAAAGTTGATAGGGACTGCCTGATTCCCGCTGCCCAGCGCCTGCACGCCGGCCAATCCCAGAATATTGGAGTTAACCGCGGAGTTGGACAGGTCTACCTGAACCGCTCCGTTCGTCGTCTCCGAGATGCCGCCGTTCGTCCGGCCGCCGCCAATGAACACCGACAGAGCCGCATTGAACGTCCCGCCAGGATCAAGCCCGACAGCTTGTGACTGCCTGTCGATTTCAGTGAGGACCGACTGAAACTCAGTGTTCAGAGTGGCGCGGTCACCAGTGAATGTCCCCGAGGCTGACTGCGTGGCCAGCGTCCGGGCACGGTCAATGAGCAGCGAAACGTTATTCAAACCGCCGTCAATCGTCTGCAAAGTACTCAGACCATCGGCGGCGTTTCGAATACCTTGCTTCAGCACGGCGATATCGGAACGGAACCGGTTGGCGATAGCCAAGCCGGCCGCGTCGTCAGCCGAGGAGTTGATACGCAAGCCCGAAGTCAAACGCGTGATCGTCCTCTGTTGGAGGTTGTTCGTTTTGATCAGGTTCTCTTGCGCAATCAGCGAAGATACGTTAGTAACAATAGAAAATCCAGCCATTTTTATTCCTTCCTTGGTATGGGTTTCGCCAGGACTCCATTCCGGGCCGGCGGGAATACCCGCCTGTTAGTGTGAGACGACGTACTTATCGGACCAACCTGGAAATTATTGAACGCGCCGCGGATACTGTAGAACCAGACCTTGAACCGCGCGCGGAAGCAAGCGGTCTGCTCGCCCGGCCTATCATCGCGATAAGCAGCCGAGGCAACAAGTTCACCAGGCCCATAGCTGCGACAACCCCGCCGCAACCGTAATTAAACCGGCCCGTTCGTCTCCCGCCGGAGGGCTATTCCGCGGGCGCGCGACAATGCCCGAAAATCGACCGGACGCCACGAAACAAAAAGGGCCCGGCCGCCCCCCCGCCGCCATCCAGGGCCGTCTCGCCCTCCCCAGGTACAATGAAAGATGCCACAAGCAATTCAAGCCGTTTTCTTCGACTTCGACGGTACCCTAGTCGACAGCGAACCCCTTCACTACGATTGCTGGATGCAAGCCGTTCGCCCTTTCGGGGGAGGCATGGATTGGCCGCAATACAACGCACGATTCACCGGCCGGACCGACTACAACGCGGGGCAAACTCTCCTCCAGGAAGCCGGCCACGACCCCACCGAGGCGATCATCCGTCAGGTTTTGGAGAACAAGCGCAGAGCCTTCAACAGCCGCTTCCGCCAAGAGTTATCCATCGGGTCTGATATCAGACAGTGGATCACTCAACCATTGAATCATCTGCTACTTGCAGTAGTTTCTTCAAGTCATAGACCAGAAGTGGAACCACTACTGGACCAGGAAGGAATCCTCTCCCATCTGGCTGTGATCGTGTGTGGAGACGACGTCAAGCGGCACAAGCCGGACCCCGAGCCCTACCGCTTGGCTTTCGAGAGGCTCTCGAAGACAAACGGGCAAGTTCAAGTCGAGAACTGCCTAGCCATCGAGGACTCAGAAGCCGGAGCCGAGTCCGCCCAGGCCGCCGGAATGAAGGTATGCAAAGTGAGCGCGCCAAGCGAAGTGCGAGCGGTCCTAGACCGAGAAACAGGAATCGCCCGTCAGTAAAAGCCAGCGAGACCCCGCCTCCAAGTGAAAATTCCGCGCGAGACCGTCGTGAATTTGAGCCGCGCGCGTAAGCAAGCGGTCCGTTCGTCCCGCTCTATAGTAGGAACCTATAGTTGAGATCTGTAGCTGGAAGGTTTGGAAGGTATAGTCGGGACCAATAGTTGCGAACAGAACGTCGCACAAGACCGCAACCGTAACCATCGCCAAGCGCATCACTCAAGAGGTTGGCTCGAATACACAGTGTCGTATAAGATATATTATGTCAACTGTAAACTCGCCGTCGAACTCATACCCCTTTTCCCGTGCCTCGGAATGCTGCGTTTCTCTTTGACAGCCCCAGCAATCCACCGCGAAAGAATCCCCGCGCGAAAAATACGGAACAGGTGGGAAAGTAGGGACAGGCTACGACTTTTTTGATGCGTTTATGGTAAATTACTTCCAATACGATGGCCCGATTGGCTCGGGTGGTGGCGGTGGGCGTGCCGCACCACCTCACACAGCGGGGCAACAACCGCCAGGCAACTTTCATCGACGACGAGGACCGGCTCGCCTACTGCCGCCTGCTTGGCGAGCAGTGCGCCTGCGAGGGCGTGCGATTGTTGGGCTATTGCCTGATGTCGAATCACGTGCATTTCGTTGCTGTCCCGGAGCGGCTCGATTCCTTTGCTCGGGGACTGGGCCGGACCCATTACCTCTATGCGCGCGCCGTGCACAAGCGCTGGGGCGGCTCGGGGCACTTGTGGCAGAACCGTTTTTTCTCGCGTCCGCTGGACCGCGATCATCTTTGGACGGCGCTGCGGTATGTCGACCTCAACCCGGTGCGGGCGCATCTGGCCAAAGAGGCGACCAAGTACGAGTGGTCGAGCGCGAGAGCCCACGTGGAAGGGCTGGATCGGCTGGGATTGATGGACACGGAGCTGTGGAAGCAAGTTTGTCCGCGCGGCGACTGGCGGAAGGTGCTGGGAAGGACTCGGGACGAAGAAGCGGCGGCGATGGCGGAGTTGCGGCGGGCAACGGCGAGCGGCCGTCCGCTGGGCGGCGAGAAGTTTGTCGGACAATTGGAGAGCACGCTGGGGCGCAAGCTAAGGCCGCGGGCAACCGGGCGTCCCAAGAAAGCCGCTGCCGGGGCGTAGCGCGGAAACTCGTAGCCTGTCCCCACTTTGGGGCGTAGCGCGGAAACTCGTAGCCTGTCCCCACTTTGTCGTCCCCACTTTGTCCCTGTCCCCACTTTGTCCCACTTTCCACTTTCCCCACTTTCACTTTGATGCGCCTCGATCAATTTCTGACGCAGATCATCCGAGTAAGCTCTCGCCATCGCCTTTGCGCCGAAGTTTCGCCAGTGCCGTTTATATTGTAGTGGAAACTACTCTAGTATCAACCAAAGGGCCACCGCTGGCCAGCAAAAACCACCGAACGGTCAACTGTGTCTAAACTGTTTGTCTCACCCTAGGGGGCAAGTCCAATCCGGGGCTAAAGGGCTTCAAACCTTGGCAGCCTACCGTGGCCCGGTCGCCTCACTTGACATACCCCATCGATCTCAAAGCCCTTATCGATTCTTCAGCTCCAACAGAGTGGCCCGGTACTCTTCCCGAACCCGCGGATTCGTGTAGCTCCTCATACTGATGGAAAGCAGTTAGCAACTCAGCCGCTTTTTCAACCCACCCGTCGGGGTTGCCATCCGGCAAGCGGACATCGACAAATTGTGTTTCAGAGGTGTCAAGATTGAGGACTAGCTTGAAAGGACCTTGTCGAATGCTTGCGAGTTCGGCCCCGTACAGTTGAAACTCCGCGACGAGATAGCGAGGTATTCCCTCGTCAGGAAACTCCATCAGGGAAGGTCCGGAAAACACTCTTGCATCGTATGGAACTTTAAGAATGTCGAGAATCGTGGGTGTTAAATCCACCAGTCCAACAACGCGGTCGCTACTTGGCGGACGGTCGAACCCCTTCGGCGGTTTGAGCGTGAGAGGAACATGAAGCAATACCTCATCCATGGAATTGCCATGGTCGAACCACGGATCTTTCAAATGCTCGCCGTGATCCGACAGAAATACGATCAGACTTTTCTCCACGTCTCTCTTCTCCGCCCACATTTCCACCAAGGACCCCAGCACCGCATCGGTCTCCTTGACAGCTTGCGAGTAACTTTCGAGGACCTGTGAACGAGAGCTCCGGACCAATTCTACGTCAGGAAACTGTTGCTTGAAATACGAGCGGGGCCATTCATGCACGTCCATGTAGTGGACCAACAAGAACAAAGGTTCCTCCTTGGGTAGACGGTCTAACAGCCAAAACACGTTCTCGTTGACTCGCTTCCCGGAAACAACTCCGGTACCGATGAAAAAGTCATTGCCATCGAACCCCAGGCCGGACATCCGATACAGCAGGTTGGCGGCGACCAGCGCCGTCGTGTAGCCGACGGACCGAAGCCTTTCCGGCAGAGTCACTATTTCCGGCGGATAGGTTGACACAAACTTGCCTGGGGAAAAAAAGAAATGGCCCGGCGGCACATCGCCTTTTTCGCCAGAGGTGCCGTCTGGGGATGCCAGTGTCACCCGTCCTGTACGGTGGATCCGTGGCGACTAGCCGGTGAGTGTGGAAGTCATCGACGGCAAGGTCCAACTGCCCGAGCTGTAAGCGGACGGATACACTACGGATTCTTGAGCCAGAGCGTGCAGGCGCGGCATCAGATCCCTTCCTTCCGCACCCAGTGCATACTCGTAACGATGGGTGTCCGAGCAAATGACGAGTACATCGGGCCACGCGATGCCGACCTGCTTCGGGTGCAACCTCACGTGCCCGAGCGAGACGCTCGCAGCGCTTGAGATACCCTCCACAACCCATTTCAAGGCGATCTTTCGGCCTTGGTAAGCACTCAAATCGATCTCGGCCCATCCGTCAGCGAATTCCGGGTCAGCGGAGCCCTGCAAGAGTGTCTTACTTGCCGGACGTGCGGGTACAGATGAGAGTAGTGTTTCCTCGCCTTCCATCAACAAGTAGGTGACGATATCTTGAGGGATAGCATCCGTCGTTCCTTGGAGGATTGGTAGAAATTTCAGAACATATTCGCCGTCCAATAGGATGGGGCCGGTACTCACTGGGTTGGGGCCAAGATGGCGGCCCGAAACAAACAGCCCCTTGTTGGCGGAAGTCAAGTTCAATGTTTCGGTGTTTAACCCCAAGGAGAGATCAGGCGCTGTAGCAATCTCGCCGCTTGAACCGCATGAAGAACAGGCCAAACACAACGACGCAATAACGCCCCAAAGACCTTTCATGTGTGGCGCGCTGGTCAGTTCGATCGGGTTATGCATGGCTAACGTACCCTACCATCCTCAGGGCCTGCTTTCAAAAGAACCACGCCATCCGCCTGGCACAGACGAGTGGAAAACGGCCCAATGAGCTGTTCAGTATCCGGCCCTCACCGAACGGGCCGAACCGTTCAGCACCGCAATCGGTTCGTCCTTAGCTAAACGCAAGTTACGCGTCAACGGATCAAGCACTCCCGAGTCATTGCTACGGTTACCTCACCGGGGCGGCCACTCCCTGGCTCCACGAGTTGATCGTGTTGCACCCAACCGACGAGTAACCCTCGCGAACCATCGTAGCGGTTTCGAAACGCAATCGCCCGTTTGCCCACATAAACGCGAGCGCCGGACTCAGGAACCACAATCAATTCTTTAGTGCCGCGCACAATCTCCGTGGCGACACGCGTGTCGAGAGAATGCAAGAAAGCCGCCTCACACACGCCATTCTGATAAAGAACTGACTGAATCTTAAAGGAGTGACCAAGCAGCACTGCGGTCAGACCGAAAAGGGAGGCAAACATTACATATCTACCGCCAGTCCATGCCTTAACGAAAAGAGCCGCCAACACAACTGACATGCTAATGCCAGATGCATAAAGATAATGTGACGATATCTTTGGAAGCGCTAGGATCGGAACCAAGAAGAAGAAATAACCGACGACATACCAGATTGCCCACCGCTTATCGAACGCCACCCAGAGCATGACTAACAAACCAGCATGTAGCACCGCTGCTATTACTAAACCCGCCGGAGTGGTAAACACGATATTTATCAATTCTGTTAGATCCGCTATGAACGGATAGGCAAAATAGTAAACGATGTTGCGCGGCACGTTTGATAAGCTTGGACTGTATGCGGGATGCCCACTTGTCCCGAATGAGACAAGCAGGGCCGGCAATCGGACCACGAAGAACGCAGCCACGGGAACAGTGGCTAGCATGCCCCCCGCCCATAAGGCCTTCCAGTGAGTACAATGGTCGGCGGCCGTGCGCTGCCAAACCAGAGCTGTTAACAACATTGCGAAAGGCAGGATTAACGCTGTCTCTTTTGAAAGAACGGCCAGTGCACTGAGACTTAGTACTTGGATGGCCCTTCCATACGACAATCCACCCTTGGCGATCTTTACTGTCACCATGCACGTCAAAATGGAAAACAGCGAATACCAAGCATCCATGTTTGCCCCGATCCAGCCTACCGCGATTGTCGTCAACGGGGAGAAGGCGAAGAGAGCTCCGCTGAGGTAGGCAGTCCCTAGTGAAGCGCCCACGATGGAAAGCAGCCGCACCAAGAGGAGACAAACGAGGGCGTGAACAATCAGGCTCATTCCGTGGGATAGGATTGGTGCAGAACTCATCCACTGTGCAGCAATACCAAGGTGTAAATAACCGATTGGTCTGAGGGAATCACTGAATCCGTTTTCCGCGGGAGGGATGGCAAGTACTCTGCTATGCACATAGTCGTGAAGTCCTTTTTGCGTCACGTGATCGAAGGCGTCCCATTCTTCGTGGTTGAAGAAACCTGGTGAGGCGAGGATTAGGCTGTGCCCGACAACGATGGCAGCCACCAGCGCGATGGACAGTTTTAGATGCTGACGAGGCGATTTTAGATGCTGACGAAGCGATGAAAAAGTTTCGAGCAAGGTAGCTATCTCATGAGGGAGCGTTTTGATCTATATCTGCGCATAGATCTGTGTTTTCCCCGACATCTGTCACATTTTGGCGCTGCGATCCCGCCCTCGGTGCGCGGCAGATGTAAACTGAGTGCGCACGTCTCGTAGGGCGGAGGAGTTACTGATGCCGACACAGGACACCTGGCGCCGAGGTCCAAATATATCACAAGTCAGAAACCAACCCTTCGAAACGCCGAGTCGAGTCAGGAGCACTGGACCTCGCTTACCGCGTGGTCGGTGCCGGGAATAGTCAGGTCTTCATTCATGACGGAGCGGGTGTGATAGGGAAGATGCCGTTGAAAACATTCCGGAATCTGAAATGAGGAGTTCAGCTCTAGAATCCTTCTTTTGTATATTGCTGTTTGCGACGCTCGCAGCACGGGCCGTGACCGCTCAGGCCCCGGTTGCTGGAATGGAGGTCGTTTTCCAATTGGACGAACGAACTATCAAAGGGCCGAAAACGCTAACTGTTGAGAACGGTCCCAATCATGCGGTTCTCAGGATCTCCCGCGATCTCCCGGGACCTTGGTCCCCAAAGGCCCGGACAGTGCTCCTGCCGGAGTGGGTAGACCGAACGCCTTGCGTGGACATACGAGTGCGCGTCAAAAAGCGCAATCTACATTTCAAGGATGTCTGCGTTGGGAAAGAGATCGGGCGACTCTACATCACGGTGGATCGCTTGCCGTTTCATGAATACTATTCGTATCTGGCAGACGAGACTCCTGGAGCGATAGAACTCTACTGGATCGCTCCGCACCCGATCGACGGAGACGGCCTCATTTACTTCTACACGAAGTAATCCGTGAGGCTGCCGCCAACGAATAACTCGAAAGTGGAAAGCGGGGACACCCATGCTTTCCTTTAGCAATTGCCGGCATCAAAAAACCCTCAACAACCCCAACTTGACTTACGCCGAATCGCCGATATGATGAAATCAAAAGACCGGGAAAAAATCTCCACCGGACCAGCGCAGCCGTTTCCGCGGACAGTCTAGCGTTGCCGACCGCTGTGGAGAATCTCCGCAAGCGGCTTCGAGTGAAAGCAAGGGATTGGCCTGCGCGCCAACCCCGGTCCCCCTCCTATCTGAGGGGGACCGGGAGCGCGGCGCGCCGTAAACCATCCCCCGACTTTCGCTACGAAGGACCGTCAGCAAGCCTCCTCCCCGTGGCATCCGTCAGGGAGCGGGCTTAGTTAAACAAAACGGCGCACTGAGAGGCCTCTCATCATCACCAAGTAAGGACAGAAGGGCCATGTCGGGGATCAACGATTCAAGGGCTGCGGGTGAGCCGACCCGTCAACGGCGGCAAATCCACGACATCGAACGAAAACCAGGCATTTTGTCAGGGTGTCCGACCCCGGCCCGCCCGGCGTCCTCACCTCAAGTCATTGAAAACAAAAACACTATACGAATGAACGAACCGGGGCATACCCAAAACCAAGGAGAATGCCCTCAATACCTGGCATATCATGACATTTCCTGACATTTTGTAAAGAAACTTTATAGCGGAAACGCGCAACCTCTTTACTGTCAACGGTACGTGAATACCGCGATCAATGACCTGATGACATGCCTTGAATACTAAAATTCAGAGCCCGGAACACAGTTTCAGAGCCCGGAACGCAAGTGACGGGTCAACCCGCCTCCAAGCAAGGCATCCACTATACGGACGAACCAACGACGTCAGAGCGTGACCTTGGCCCACTTCTTGCCAAGCTGAACCGTGAGTTCGCTGAGCGACGGGTCCAGTTCAAAGCCCATCTCGCGATGCTTTTCGCCATTGATCGATACGGCGCCTTCGCGGAGTTTGCGGTTCGCTTCGCCGCCCGATGACGCCAGACCGATTTCGCGCAAAAGCTTGTCGATACGAATCGTTGCCTCGCCCCGCATGGCCTCTGGAAGCGGAAAGGTCGGCATGTCCCTGGGGATTTGCCCTTGCTGCACGACACGGCGAAAGACCTCCCGCGCATTATTGGCATCGCCGGCCGAGTGGAAGTCGGTGACAATTCTAACGGCGAGATCCACCTTCGCTTCCATGGGATGTTGCTCCCCGTTGTGGATCTTCTCTCGCAGGGTGCTGATCTCGGCCGCGCTCATCTCGGTCAGCAGTTCGTAGTAGCGATACATCAACTCGTCGCTGATCTGCATCACCTTGCGAAACATCACTTCGGGAGGCTCGGTGATACCGATGTAGTTCCCGAGCGACTTCGACATTTTTTGAACGCCGTCGAGACCCTCGAGCAGCGGCATCATGGCCACGATTTGCGAAGGCTGCCCGTAGTCCTTTTGGAGTTCGCGCCCGACGAGCAGATTGAATTTTTGGTCCGTCCCGCCCATCTCCACGTCGGCCTTCAATGCAACCGAGTCGTAACCTTGAGCGAGCGGATAGAGCAGCTCGTGAACAGAAATCGGCTGGCCGCCCTGGTAGCGCTTGCTGAAGTCATCCCGCTCAAGAATTCGAGCGACAGTGTATTTGGAGCAGAGCCGAATCATGTCCTCGTAACCGAGCTTCATGAGCCATTTGCTGTTGAAGGCGATCTCTGTCTTTTCGGGATCGAGCACCTGGAAGACCTGTTGTTTATACGTCTCCGCGTTGGCTTCGATCTGCTCGCGAGTCATGGGCGGCCGGGTCAGGTTGCGGCCCGTGGGGTCGCCGATGATACCGGTCGCATCTCCGATCAGGAAGATCACGGTGTGACCGAGGTCCTGGAAATGTTTCATTTTCCGCAGGATCACGGTGTGACCGATGTGCAGATCGGGCGCGGTGGGGTCGAAGCCGACTTTCACTCGCAGTGGACGGCCTTGCTGGGCGGCGTCGATCAAACGCTGCCGCAGATCTTCCTCGCGGATGATCTCCGACATCCCTTTCAGTAAGTATTGAAGTTGTTCGTCGAGCGTCAGATCCATGGGGAGTTGGAGGATGTATTGGGTTGCAAATTCGCCGATCAATCAGCGCGGGTTCGGGAAGGATTCGGAATTAAATTTGAAATTCGGCGCTACTCAATTCTCAACTATCGGCAGGCAGAATTCAGGGAACACACTTCCCTGCCCTCGATCTTGATTGGTCGCTGGCGGCCCCAAACCGAAATTTCTGTTGTATCTAACTCGGCAGTGTTTTGCCGCGGCACTTGTCCGGCCTGCCCTCGATTCGTCAATCACGGCTCACCAATCACGCGCCGGCCTTCCACACGAACCTTGCCGCTCAATACCAGGTTAATCGCTTCGCTATAGATCCGATGCTCCTCTTTGAGGATACGCGCCGAGAGCGTTTCGTCGGTGTCCTCGTCACGGACCGCAACCGCTGCTTGAAGCAGAATCGGACCCGCATCCAAATGCTCATCAACAAAATGCACGGTACACCCGGAGAATTTCACCCCGTGCTCAAGGGCCTGTTGTTGCGCCTCAAGACCAGGAAAGGACGGCAGCAGCGAAGGATGAATATTGAGAACGCGATTGGGAAACTCAGAAACGAAATACGCGCTCAGGAGCCGCATGAAACCGGCCAGGCAGACCAAGTCGACTTCGTGCTTTTTGAGCAGAGCGACGGCCTTGCGGTCATATTCCTCGCGCTCCAATCCTTTCGAGGAAATGAACTCGGCGGCCAGCCCTCTTTCTCTCGCGCTGGCCAGTCCGCGTGCGTTGGGCTTGTTGCTGATGACCACTGCAATCTCAGCCGAAATCTTTCCGGAGGCAACGTTTTCAGCGATGGCTTCAAAGTTCGAGCCACGCCCTGACAGCAATATCCCCAGCTTCTTCATTCGTAAACAACCCTTCGGCGGCCCTTGGCGACAGAGCCAATTTCATACGCTGGCTGCTTCATTTCTTCAAGCAAACCGAGCGCGCGATTTTTCGACCGGGCGGGCACCGCCAGGATCATCCCGATACCCATGTTGAACGTTCGAAGCATTTCACCCGCCGAAATATTTCCAATCTCCCGCAGCAGATTGAAAACCGGCAGGACCGGCCACGAACCAGTCTGGACGCGCGCGCAAAGCCCGGCCGGCAGCATCCGTGGCGTGTTATCGCTAATGCCGCCTCCCGTGATGTGGGCCGCTCCCCGAAGCAACTTTTTGGCCATCAGCGCCTGGATCGGTTTGAGGTAGCTGCGATGTACTTTGAGCAATTCACGTCCGGCTGTCGATCCCAGCTCCGGCACTTTCGTGTCGGGGTCATATTTGGCCGTTTCGAAAAACAGCTTCCGGGCAAGGGAGTAGCCGTTCGTGTGCAGGCCCGTGGATGGCAGCCCGATCAATGCGTCGCCTTCTTTGATCTTGCGGCCGTCGAGCATTTGCGAGCGTTCGGCTGCTCCGACGATGAAACCCGCCAGGTCGTACTCACCCTCGGAATACATGTCGGGCATCTCGGCTGTTTCGCCGCCGATCAGAGCGCAGCCGTTTTCGCGGCAGGCAATACTGAGTCCCTTGACCACCTGGCCCGTGACGCCGGCATCGAGCTTTCCCGTCGCGAAATAATCCAGAAAAAACAGTGGCCGCGCGCCCTGAACGGCAATGTCGTTGACGCAATGGTTGACCAGGTCCTGACCGATCGTGTCGTGAGTGCCGGTGGCAAACGCCATTTTGAGCTTGGTCCCCACTCCGTCGGCGGAACTGATCAAGACCGGCTTCTTGAATTCACCGTCCCGCAGGGCGTACGCTGCCCCGAAAGACCCGATTCCGGTCAACACGTTGGAGTTGAAAGTTTGTTTGGCGAATCGCTTGATTTTCGACGACGCGCGGTCCGCTTCAGCGAAACTGACGCCTGCGTCGGCGTAGGTGATCGAGCGTGCCATGCGCGGGGCCTTGGGGGACATGGAGGTTCATTATCGCATTCTTGATTGCCGAAGCCCGGCCGCACCCGCCAACAGGAGCATCCCGATGTTGTTGAGACCCAGGTCAAGATCCTTCCACCCCACCCCGACCCGCCAAAAAGCCACCCTGTACCCGCCAAGAAGCCCCCCCCGGACCCGCCGGAAAGTCCTGCCCGGACGCGCCGAATGCCTTTGATATACTGATGAGCGCGAGCGGGAGTAGTTCAGTGGTAGAACGTCAGCTTCCCAAGCTGAATGTCGCGGGTTCAATCCCCGTCTCCCGCTCCATGTTCTCAGCAACTTACAGCCACCCTCACAATAGCCTGCTCCATTTTCCTCCATTTACATAATTGGCGACGAGTCTTTGCCCTTCAGGGCAGGCATCGCCTCTAGTACGTTCATGGCCTCTTTCTTGCGTTCGAGACCGGAATCGGTGTAGATGTTCAGGTTTACATCGAGTGTGTGAGCGAGCTGGTCAGCCACTACCTTCGGGTCTACATCCAGCTCCCTCATTAGCGTCGCATGGGTCCGTCTCAGGGCCTGGAAATTTACGCAATCCAAACGCACCTCGTCAAGGTTCGGCGCGACGTTCCGACGCCAACAATTCTCGCGAGAGATCGGAGTCTTGCCGGTTTCGGACGGGAAGACCCAAGACTGCGGTCTTGTGTCAGGACAGACCCTTCTCCATTTCGCAATCATTTGTTGTGAGCCTTCAGGCAGCGCGACAGTGCGATAGGAGCGATTGCTTTTCGGTGAATCGAGAATGCCCTTGTCTATCCGCTAGCGCACACTTATTTGACCTCCGTCGATGTGCTGCCACCAAAGGGCCAGAACTTCACCCGGACGCATCCCTGCCAGGACTGAAAACATGGTGATGACCTGCTCAGAAGAGCTGGCTGAATGACCGAGCCCTTCGGGCCACGTTCACGACGGAAGTCCACTCTCCGCGCGAGCATGTAGCAGGTTCAAGCGGCTTGGTGTCCAGTTGTTTGTGACCGGACTATCGTCTGCGCCTCGTGCGCCGACCAATCGCCGCCGCTACCGACGCACCCACACCGTCAGTGCGCCCTGCTCCACAGGTACCCCGTCTACTGACGCCTTCACCGACGAATACCCAGCCGTCGTGCCCGGCACGCGGACCCGCAGTTCCCACACGCTCGAAACCGCGCTCGGCAGCAAGCGCGCCGAGTCCAAACCCACAGCCGGGTCCAGTGTTACCGGCAGATCGAGCGGGGTGGTCCCGTCGAAAGGCGTCACTGCTCCTGTTTTCAGCGCCGCTGCGGTCACGCCGACGCCGTTCAAAAAGATAGTCACCAGCGAGCCTGGCTCCGCCGGAGTGGCGCAGGTGTTCACCGACCCGTCTTCGTTCAGAGCCAACGGATACGACACGCCGCCGGCGATCTGCGGCACCGTGTCATTGCAGACAAGCTCCGGGGCCACCCGCAGGAACGGCACCGGCTGCCGTGCCGCCACCCGATACGTCCTCGATTCCCCGCCCATCGTCAGAACGATGCTCCGCGCTTCCGCAATTTCATACGGCACTTGGAGGTTCACCTGTCGCTCCGAGACGTACAAGAGCGCCGCCGGTGTGCCGTCGAACATAGCGGAAAATCCACCCAGCGTCGTTGGGAGCAAACCCGTCTCGGATGGCTGGCCGATCAGTGTGTCCGCCGCCAGATCGTGTCCGAACAGCGAGAGAAGCTGTCCTGGAGTTACGGCGCCAATGCGTTCTATATCCGCGGCGTCAGTCACACACGCCACGCGGTCGCGCGGCCCATAGAAATCCAGCCGCAGGATCAATCCGCCAGCCGCAACATAGGGGCCTTGCCCGCCGAGGAATGCCAGGATGCCCGCGCCGCCGACCCGATCGAGAAGTTCCGTCCCCACCACGCTGCCGCCGTCGGCCGCGATTCTGGATACGTAACCCGATGGCAGGCACTGCGCCGGCGCGTCCAATCCCGGCAGGTCCGGTGAGCTGGCCTGTCCCGCCACGTAGATGGAATCGGAGTCCACCCAGATATCGGTGATGGTGTCGGTCTCGGTGCCGCTGAAGTAGGTCGAGAACAACAGACCGGTCCCGGTACCGTTGAGCTTCGCCACGTACCCCGACGCTTGTGGTGGGTAGACGGCCGGATGTGGACCGATCGGTTGCGGCGGCCGCCGTACGTTGGCGATATGGCGATCGACCAGCACGCCGGGAGTAGTGGGGAAGTCCCGGGAATTGGTCAACCCGGCGACTAACACGTTCCCTTTCTGATCCACGTGCAGTGCCGTGACTCGCGACCCGTGCTGCCCTGTCAACCACGTGGAGAAGATCACTTCCGTGCCACTCGGATTCAGCTTTGTAACGAATCCATAGAAACAGGGAATTCCGACAACGACCGTTCCGCCGCAAGCGCCAAATCCATGCTCAGTCTGGAATGCACCAGCGGTAATGGGAATATCGCCTCCTCCCAGCAGCTCGCCCGCCACGTACAGGTTGCCTGCCACATCCATGGCGACCCGGCCGCCCCCGATCCCGCGCACAGCGGCCAACAGTGTGGCCCCTGCCCTATCGATCTTGACGGTGTACATCGCATTGATTGCACCGCTGGCCGCTGCGGCACCCGGCGTGGTGGGAAACCCCTCGCCGCGGGACTGTCCGGTCAACAACACCTCCCCCGTTGCGTTGACAGCGATGTCCCGTCCCGAAGTATTCGATGTGCCACCGACGAAGGTCGCATATCGCAGCTCGCCTTCGGCATCCAGCTTGGCGACGAACGCCTGGTTGGAAGGGGCTTGAAACGAGGCTTGCAATGCGCCTGCAGTAGTGGGGAAATCCGCCGATGTGCTCGTGCCGGTCACGTACGCCGCTCCCGATCCATCGAGTGCCAGCGCCACTGCCCCTTCCCTGCCGGTCCCGCCAATGACCCGCCAGTAGAGCATCTCCGCGCCATCGGGACTCAACTTGCCGACGTACGCGTCGTCATTCCATCTGCCAGCGATGTAAAGGTGATCCCCATCGGACTTCATCGCCGACACCGTGGCGCCTTCCGGCAGCGTGGCGAATGTGGTCACTCGCGACGCCACGGCTGGACCCGTGGCGACCAGAAACAAGGCTAGAACAGCAGTGCCTGTCTGCACGCCCCCATTGTAACGAGAGAGGTTTGCCACCGGTGTTCACATCGACACTCCGGCGCCCAAAACTCTGCCGGATCGCCGCCGCCAATGCCCGGTGGCTTCGACGCCATTGCTGTTACCTGTTGAGCTTGTTTGGCCCGAAGGAACAAGGCTCTGGCGTTCGTCCCCCCATCCATTGGATCGAAGTAAGCTGCTTCCTCGGAGAATCCTCTCGCTCTTTACGCCGTCCGATCTCGAGATAGGCGAGCCCGAGATTCCGGGTCGCCAAAGTTTTGTCCGGCGGCTCTCGCCAAGCCCGCAGTCGTGGCGCGGCCTCAACTCCCTCGGGCTTGGCGGTCGGACGCCGCGCGATCAAGTGATCGGTGAACGCACTGTGGCCGCTGTCGCGGGATTGCCGCCGCGTCATGTGGCAGCTCACGCAGTCGTCGGCGGGCTCGGCATGGGTCTCGGCAACAACAGCCTGATCGTGGCAACCCAAACAACGGGCCCGGTAGTAGGAGACAGTATCCACGGGCTTTTCGTGAGGACTGTGGCATGTTCCGCACCACATCGTCTGGGGCTTGGTGCCGTCCTAGTCGCCTGCGATCGCCTATGCCGCGGTCCTGAAGCCCATGCTCTCGGCGGAAGCCAGAGGCAAGCTGGCTGACGTACTGCTCAATAGGCTTCGCCAGGGTAACTCGGCTGCTGGACGGATTCGGCTCGGAATGAGAAGCCTGCTCCTTGCCGGAGTCTTCCGCCGACGCGACTGCCGAGGCTTGCGGCTCCGGCGCTCTCAGACTCGACCCGACCCCGTACCCGACCGGGTCGCCGGAAGCCGTTGTCCCAGGAAAGTGGGCTGAACGCTCGTCAGGGGTGGTTTTTCTCCAGGCAGCAGCCCATCGCACCGTTCGCGGTAATACGGAGTGAAATCAGGTAC
>Ga0114996_10003491_pt1 | contig 19485 bp, 14 predicted proteins | sample ArcticOcean_MG_C_4_FD_87039 | JGI IMG/M metagenome (GOLD analysis project Ga0114996, IMG submission 87039) | Marine microbial communities from western Arctic Ocean - ArcticOcean_MG_CB4_134 | ecosystem: Environmental > Aquatic > Marine > Oceanic | place: Arctic Ocean: Canada Basin | collected...
GAAGCAAGCCCGGGCCCATGGCGCGCCCCCCCCCGTCAACCGGTGGAAATGCACCCCATCATCGCGCCGCTCCAGCGTGCCGTGTCGCCATCGGTGGCGAACACCCCCTCGGCCTGTCCCCCGAACACCGCAAGCCAACGCATCAAAGCAATAGTAAGCCTCTCGGCCCGTCGTTCCGCCACCGGTTGAGATATGTCGAATCACTCGGCCGGAAACTCTTAATAACGATAAGTATGTGTATTTTCGACAGCTTGTACCAGAAAACCTGAAGTCACCCGAAATCGGCCTGGTACCATAACAATGGAGCAATCGTCAATGAATCATTATTCCCATGGAGCCAACCCGCATTTCTCACCACGTGGCGAGACGAAGTGCGTGAGAGGCCCATCCGTACGAGGCGCGCGCCGCTTGAGGTGGGGCACCGTGTCGCGATTGACGTGGGGCAGGCATCCTTGCCTGCCATGTCGCCATCTTGGCGACATCGCGTCTCCATGGCCGTTGAGCACGGCGAGCAAGCGCAACGAAAGTACGGGCGCGCGTATTGCGTGCTTCCCCCGTCAGGTGGTGAAAAATGCGGGTTCAGCTGGCAAGCGATCCAAGGGCCGCCGGACACAAAAATCCTGAAATACTCTCAGATTCCCTCAAATACTCTCATTGAAAAAATTAACATGTTATAAATCAATAACTTACCATGAATCAGCGAGGGTCGCTTGAGACCCTTTTGCGAGCAAAATGCGATGGAAATGAAAGCAAAAATGGCCAAATGCGAGAACATCGAGAAAACATCCACCGGCCGCCGGATGAAACAAGTTCTCTAGCCAGCCAGTTCCTTCACCTTCTCCACAATGTGGCGGGCGGAGATGCCGAAGCGGTCCAGCAGCACCGCCGAGGGGCCGCTGCGGGCGATCCCGCGCACGGCCAGTTTGTGAACCGACGCGCGCTCTGTTGCCAGAGCCGAGAGCACGGCGTCGCCGATGCCGCCGTGTGCGTAGTGGTCTTCCACGGTCACCACCAAGCCGTTGGTGGCGCGGGCGGCGGCGGTCAGCGTCTCTTTGTCGATCGGCTGCACGCTGAAGAGGTCAATGACGCGAATCGCGATTCCTTGGGCCGCAAGCTGCTCGTGCGCCGAGAGCGCTTCGAACAGCGTAACGCCGGCCGCAACGACGGTCACTTGGTCGTTGTCGCTCTGACGAACCACTTTGGATTTTCCAACAGCAAACTCTTCGTCAGCCTCGTAGATGACCGGCGTGGCCGGGCGGCTCGTTCGCACATAGGCCGGACCATCGGTCGCCGCCGCCAGCTCGATCGCCCTCCAGGCGCTGCTGCCGTCACTGGGATAGAGCACGGTGTAGTTGGGTTCGGCACACGTCATGGCCAAGTCTTCGAGTCCCATCTGCGACGCTCCGTCTTCTCCGATCGAAATCCCCGCGTGAGTTCCGACCAGCTTGAGGTTTGTTCCACTGATGGCAGCCAGGCGCATGAAGTCATAGCCACGACTCAGGAAGCACGCGAAGCTGGCCGCGAAAGCAATTTTTCCGCGCGCGGCGAGACCCATGGCGACTCCAATCATGTTCTGCTCGGCGATGAATCCCTGGAAAAACCGCTCGGGGCACTCGTTCTCGATATCTTGCGTGAAGGTCGAGTTCTTGACATCGCCATCGACGGCCACAATACGCGGGTTTGCCTTGCCTAGCGCGGCCAGTGCTTTTCCGAATGCCTGCCGCGTCGCGACCTTGTCACCCAACGAATAGGGAGGCACGGGAACGGGCGAAGCCGGCGAAGGGGCCGGGCCACTGGAAGCCGGCAGCTTCGGTGTCCACTGGTGGCTCGAGCCGCCGAGCTGCGCCTCCAGTGCCGCAATGGCTCCGTCCGCCTGTTCTCCTTTGGCGAAAGGTTTGCCGTGCCAGCCATCTTTGTCTTCCGCGAAGGCAATGCCCCTGCCTTTGAAAGTCCGCGCCAACACAACTGTTGGGCGATCGCTCGTGGCGACCGCTTGCCCGTAGGCTGCAACGAGCTGCTCGACGTCATGGCCGTCCACGACGAGGGCTTGCCAGCCGAACGCCTCCCAGCGATTGCGATAGGTGTCCATGTCATGCTGCAACATGGTCGCCTCGCTTTGCCCCAGACGGTTGACGTCGATCGTGGCGCAAAGGTTGTTGACGCTCAAGTGGGAGGCCATCGCCGCCGCTTCCCAGACAGACCCTTCCGCTGATTCGCCGTCGCCCAGCAGCACATAGATTCGCTGGTCCCGTGCGTCGACGCGAGCGTTGAGAGCCATGCCGAGTCCGGCCGAAAGACCTTGTCCCAGTGACCCGGTCGCCAAATCCACGAAAGGCAGCGTCGTGGGGGGGTGCCCTTCGAGGTCGGAGTCGATCTTGCGCAGGTTCAGCAGCTCGGCTTCGGGAATGTAACCGGCCTCGGCCCAAGCGGCATAGAGGACAGGAGCGGCATGCCCCTTGGAGAGAACGAAGACATCATTGGCGGGATTCGCGGGATCTTTGGGGTCATATCGCATGACCGAAAAAAACAGGGCGGAAAGGATCTCGGCGGCTGACGCGCAACTGGTCGGATGACCACTGCCGGCCTCGGTGGTTGCGCGAATCGAGTGAATTCGCAGGCGGGTGGCCTTATCGCGCAGCAAAGATAGAAGTTCGCTCTGAGTCTCAACAGACATGGTGATTACCTCTTCGGCGGGGCGGCCAACCGGGGTACGCTCTCAAGAATGATCTTTACGAGAGGAGCAGTCTGACGGAAGGGACGCCGCGACGCGCTCTGTTTCGTACAAGCGCGTGAATTTCTATCTTACCAATGGAATGGGCTTTCGACGAACCGCCGGCGACGGCATCGAACCGGGCCGACGCACTCCCGACGGAATCTCGGTCTTCCAATCGCGCGAGTTTGCAGCCCCGATTCGTTCTATGACATCGAGAGAACCGGCTCCCGCCGTGCGGGGCCATTTTGCTGGGCAGGCATGCGCACCGAGACCAGCCGCGACACGCCTGGCTGCTGCATCGTGACGCCGTAGAGGGTCTGGGCTGTTTCCATCGTGGTCTTGCTGTGGGTGATGATGATGAACTGGGTCGTTTCGCTCATCTGACTGATCAAGCGGCTGAATCGCACCAGATTCGATTCATCCAGCGGCGCATCGACTTCGTCCATGACACAGAAAGGACTCGGGCGGTAACGGAACGTTGCCATCAGCAAAGCGACGGCCGTCAAAGACTTCTCGCCTCCCGAGAGCAGCGCAATGTTTTGCAGTCGTTTGCCGGGCGGCGACGCGATGATATCGATTCCCGATTCAGCCGCGTTTTCATCTTCGATCAGCCGCATTTCGGCAACACCGCCCCCGAACAGGGTTTGGAACACGCCGCGGAAATGGTTGTTGATCGCATCGAAGGCTTCTTGGAACTTGCGCCGGGATACCACGTCTATTTCAGCGATCGCTTTTTGCGTATCGGAAATCGAAGTCAGCAGGTCATCCTGCTGTGTTTCGAGGAAATCGTGGCGCTGCTTGGCTTCTTTGTACTCCTCTAGGGCTAATACGTTGACGGGCCCCAGATTGTCGAGCTTCTCTTTCAGCGCCCCATAGTTGGTCTCGGCATCTTCTAGCTGCTCGGCCGTGATCTCGCTGGGTTGTCCCTCGAGAATGAGCTGGATCGGACGCTGGAGTTCGCGCTGGCAAGTTTCCTCCAGATGTTTGATGTCGGAGCGCAGCTCGACTAGTTTCAATTCGATCGCGGACTTGCGCTGCCGAGCTTCTTCGAAGGCCACGCGGCAGGACTGGATTTCTTCGTCGAGCGTTGCGATGCGAGCGCGAAATTGTTCGAGAGATTGGGCAATCTCGTCGGTTTCCCGCTGAGCTTGCACTCGGCGGCCCTCATGTTGCTCTACTTCCTTTTCGAGTTCGATGTTGCTGGCGAGCAGTTGCTCGCGTTCGTTCTTCCAGCGCACCGCCTGAGCCGCAATCTGGTTTCGGCGCTCTTGCTGCTCTCCAAGCCGCTGGCGGAGCCGCTCAAGCGCCTGTTCGGCGGACTTGTGTCTCTCCTCCAGCATGGCCAGCTCGGTTCGGAACTCAACCTGCTCTTCGCGTCGTTTCGCCAGTTCCCCTTGGCCGCGCTGAATCTGGTCGCCGAGCGTGGTCATCGCGCTGTCGGCTTCTTGGCGGCTTGACTCTAGTTCGCTGATTTTGCTTTCGTGCTCCGCACTTCGGGCCGATGCTCCCTCGGCTTCTTTTTGAACACGCTGCAGCTCGGCCTGGGCCACGGCGAGCCTGCGCTCGGTTCGCTGCACTTGCTCTAGGGTCTGGCGGAGGTCGTGGTCGGAAGCCAGGGCACCCTTTTCCGCTTCTCGAAATTCGGCGGTGGTCGTTTCCAGCTCAGCCGTCTGGCGGACAACTTCGGCATCCGCGGCGGCGGTGGCGGCGGCGGCCGCCGCAAGCGCTTGTTCCGCATCGGCGACACGGGGCCGCAGCTCACGCAACTCTCTTTTGAGCGCCAGCGGTCCCGCCATGCTTTTCTTTCCGCCGCTGAGCGTATAGCCTCGGTAGCAACGCCCGTCCGGCATCAAGAAGTGCAGGTCGGGGTACTGAATCGCCAGGCGGCGAGCAGCCGGCTCCTCACTGACGAGGTAGCAACCGCGCAAACGTGGCAGCAGAGTGGAAGCTGAGCCGGAGAGCCCGTTGGTCAGGCGAATCGAGTCGGCGAGGCGGCCGGCGACGCCGGTTTCCGGGCCCAGGGCGGGAACATCGGCCCGCACCGGAGATTCCGGATGAACCAGGAACGTCGCATGGCCCTGCACATCCCGCCGCAGCAGCTCCAATCCCTGCTGGGCCTCGTGCCAGGTGTTGACGACAACGTACTCCAGTTCTTCACGGAGAAAGTCCTCGGTGGCTTTTTCGTGCTCCTTGTCGACCTCCACATAGTCGGCGAGGATGCCGATGGGGTGGAAGCCGCCTTGGGGCTGCCGCTCTACCGCGGTAAAAAGATTCTTGACGGTTTCGGTGGTGTAGGCGCGGTGCGAGAGTATCTCGTCGAGCGAATCGCGGCGGGCTCGGAGCCTGGACAGCTCTTCCTGTAACTTCTCGGTCTCGGCGCGGCGGGTTCGGGTCTCTTGCTTATTCGCCGTGATCTCCTGCTCAAGTTGGGTTTTGCGCGCGGCCAGGCGATCGAGCAGTTCCTGGCGGTTTTCGAGATCGCGCTCCAATCCAGCTTTTCGGCTGAGCAGTTCGGCCAGCTCCTGCCGGGCCGCCGTTTCTTCCTCGCGAAGACGGGAGGCCTGCCTTTCGTTGCCGGCGAGAAATTCCTCGATCTTGGCGAGTTGATTGCGCAGCCCCGAGATCTCATTGAGCAGACTGATCGCCCTCGCGCGCTGGCGCTCCCGGACCTGCTCGTTCTCTCGGACAAGCTTTTGAGCGTTCTCGACCTCGGCCGTCTTCTCCCTCAAAGAGGCACGTACCTGCCCGGTCTTGCCGTCGGCCTCCTCGGCGGCGGCTTTGGCTGCCAGCAGCTCCTCTTCCAACTGCTTCGAGCGCTCGTCGAGGTGGGCGATCTCGGCTTCCGCCTGTTCGTTCCTGCTTTGGTTGTCTTCCGCTATGCGGGCCTGCTGGCCGATGCGAGAACGGAGCCGCTCGGACTGCAGCGCGGTCTGGGCAAGCTCGTCTCGCCGCTGCTGCAGCGTGTGCCCGCTTTGCTGCTCTTGCTGGCGCAGCGAAGCCAGCTCGGTCTCGCACTCTTTGAGCCGGCCCATGCGCTCTTCGCAGATGCCGGCCGCGGCGGCCATCTCCCGTTCGGAGGCCTTGAGACGCTGGTCCATGTCGCGGTAGCGGCTAGCGACCAGCAGCGACAGTTTTTCGTCCAGCTCACCCTTCAGCTCTTCATAGCGCCGTGCCTTCGATGCCTGACGCTTGAGCGAATTGACCTGGCGCGTGACTTCCTGAAGAATATCGTTGACGCGATTGAGGTTTTCGCGTGCGCTCTGCAGCTTGAGTTCCGCCAGCCGCTTGCGCGACTTGAACATGGTGATGCCGGCGGCTTCCTCGATGAAAACGCGCCGGTCCAAGGGGCGGGAGCGGAGAATCTGATCGATGCGTCCCTGCTCAATGATGGCGTAGTGCTCCGGTCCCAAGCCGGTGCCGCGGAAGAGGTCTTGGACGTCGCGCAGCCGACAGATCTTGCCATTGAGCAGGTATTGGCTCTCGCCGGAGCGGTAGAGCTTGCGTGAGACGACGATTTCAGTCGGACCCCGCCGCGCTTCGTTACTGGAACCATTCGAGCCAGAAGACCCATTAACAGCCGAGCCATTCACGCCAGAGCCGTTGGCATGAGAGCCGTTCACGTTATCGCCGGCGTGCGCGTTGGTCTCAATCCCCCCAGGGTCGACCAATGTGATGGTGACCTGCGCCAGCCCGGACGGCTTGCGGTCGCGAGAGCCGTTGAAGATGAAGTCCTGCATGTGCGCGCCGCGCAGCGTCTTTGCCGACTGCTCGCCCAGCACCCAACTAATGGCGTCGCTGACGTTGGACTTGCCGCAACCGTTGGGACCCACGATCGCCACGATCCCGTCGCCGTTGAAGCGCAGCTCCTGACGATCGGAAAAAGACTTATAGCCGAACAGCTCGAGTTTTTTTAGATGGAGCAAGAGGATCTACCTTGTACGTTCATCGAGGGACGCCTGACCAGGGAAATGGCCTCTTGAGACCAGTGTATCCGAGTCCGAGCGCAGTGGAGAGCATAAAGCCCCCGCCTGCTATCCTATCGCTATTAGGGGTATTTGTAAAGAAGAATCTACCACATATAGCCCCCTCGACGATCACATAGCACACTATGTAGTACCCGTCATGCAGGGAAAGTCCTTAGTTTCAATGCGATATAATCGGAACCTTATGAGATTCATCACTCTTGCAATGGTTGGCATGCTGCTGATTTTGGGGCAGCCGGCGGTTGCCCAGACGCCAAAGTTCCTCACGAACATCCGTCAACTAACATTCGGCGGACTCAACGCGGAAGCTTATTGGGCTCCGGATGGCGAAAGACTGATCTTTCAGGCCACCCGAGACGGAGGCCAGTGCGACCAGATCTACGTGATGAAGGCCGACGGCTCGGCAGTGACGATGGTCTCGACCGGGAAGGGTGCAACCACCTGCGGCTATTTCTTGCCCGACGGCAAGCATATCGTCTACGGCTCGACCCACGAGGCCGGGCCGGAGTGCCCGCCTCGGCCCGATCGCAGCCAGGGGTACGTCTGGCCGGTTCACGCTAGCTACGAGATCTACGTTGCCAAAGACGACGGGTCCGATCCGCGGAAATTGACTACGCAAGATGGCTACGACGCCGAAGCCACGGTCAACTGGCGGCGGAAGAAAATCGTCTACACATCAAAAGCCTCCGGTGATCTGGACCTCTGGTCGATGGACATCGACGGTTCAAACAAATCGCGACTGACGAAAAGCATCGGCTACGACGGGGGAGCTTTCTTTTCCCCGGACGGAAAGAGATTGGTGTGGCGGGCACATCATCCGGGCGAGGGGGAACCAATGGAGCGCTATCAGGATCTGCTTTCGCGGAATCTCACGGCGCCGATGAAAATGGAGTTATTCGTGGGTAACGCGGACGGTTCAGGCGCCCAGCAGATTACGAACTTTGGTTGCGCCAGCTTCGCTCCGCAGTTCACGCCCAGCGGCAAGAGAATCATGTTCTCGTCGAACAAAAACAATTGCGACAGCCGCGAGTTTGAGCTTTTTGTCGTGGACACCGACGGCTCGAATCTTGAACAAGTGACTGACTTCGGCGGTTTTACGTCATTTGCTGAATTCTCGCCGGACGGCAAGAGCTTGGTCTTCACCTCGAGCCACAACGCGAAAAGCCGCTACGAGTTCAATATTTTCGTGGCCGACTGGAAGCAGTAGCGTTTCCCCGGCAACGCGGAAACAGTCGCGGCCGGCAATCCCGCCGGTCACTCCTCGCGCACCGGGCCGCGTCGGCCTCCGGGCCGACGTCCCCTTGACGTAGGGGCGTAGCGCGCTACGCCCGCGCCTGCATCGAGCACCACGAGCAAGCGCAGCGAAGTACTGGCAGACCTATCGCGTGCTTTCCACCGTCACGTGGTCAGAGATGCGGGCTAGCGCAACCGTTCGTCAAACTCGTGTTTCTGGACATCAACCATTCGGATGCGAGAGCTGTGACGATGCAGTGGATTGATGAGGAGATTGTACGTCTCGGGAACAATCACCGAAGGCGCCCAGAGTATCGGCGTGCGCATCGAGTCGAGCCAGGCATTCCCGATCTTCCGCGTGACTTCAATGTTGTTACGCCAGTTGTCAGGGAGGCGGGCCGCTTCAACGCGCTCACTGGCGAGACGATCTGGAATTCGAATCTTCAGAAGCTTGTAGGTCGCGGGAAACCCGCAGGAGTCAAGCTGATGCCGGACGAGAACCTCCAATAGCGCCGCGGCGGGACTAGAGGCCGCATAAACAACTTGTTGTCCGCGGCGATGCCAGCGTCCGGCCGCCCTTCGACCGCCCAGCCCGTCCAGCGAGGCGTGGTTGCTGATGCGCCAGACGAACATCCAGCGTCATCCGAAGATCCCGTCGTCGATTTGATAGAGGGCCTCCTCTACAAGACGTGCGCCAGCCTCGGAACTGAGCAGTTCGAGAGGGGCGCGTCCCTGAAACAGCCGCTTGGGTCCACGGAGCCAAGAGAGGGCCTTGGCGCGATCCCCAAATACCTGCTCGGCAAGAGCCATCGTGCGGGCCAGTCGCACAACCCGATCCGACTCCTCGCAAGTCAATTTTTGTCGCCGTGATTTTCGGTGCGACAGGGTTCGCCTCGGGATAACGAGTTCGTAGACGTTGCTGTCGGTCAAGCCATTCCGGATGAGCGAGCCGATTACTTTCGTGGGGAGACGGGATTCCACGATCTCAGCCAGATCATGGTCGGAAGCGACGTGGACACCGAGGGTATCCTCAATCCGGTTATAGAGTGCCTGCTCGCCGAGTTCTGGCTTTTCGATTTGAATTGCTTGTCCATTCATGTGGCGGGCCTTGGCAGTATGCCCTCATTATAGCGGCAAGTTGCCAACTCGGTGACCGAGAAATTGCGCCGTCCGCGGGGGTGCCGCTCCGCGCGGTCTGGCTCAAAACAGTAGAGATTGGCCGTCCCGGCTAGCGGCTCGGGCTCTTGAGCTGATCGATCTGACCTTGGGCGGCCGGGGCGATCGTGCTGTTGGGGAACTTCTCGATGATGCTTTCGAATTCCTTGATCGCTTCGGCGGTCTTGACGAGCTTGAGCAGCGCCAAGCCCTTCTTGAACTGCGCATCGGCGGAAATCAGCCCGACCGGGTAGCGCTCCAGCACTCGGTCAAAGTGGTTGACCGCGTCCGCGAAGTTCTCCTGCTGATATGCGATGGCTCCGAGATAGTACTGCGCTTCAGCCGCGCGAACCGTACTGGCATACAGCGTCAAGTAGTCCTGGAACTGCGGCTCCGCGCTCTCGAACGTCCCTCGATGGTAGTCGGTCAGGGCGCTATTGAAGAGAGTTTCGGCGGACGTCCCGCCCGCGCCATCGCCTTCCATACCATCCATGGAGGAGGCGGGCAGCGTGGATACCTGATTCTTAATATCCTCTACCTGTTGCTGCACCTTGCCCATGCGAGAACTCATTTCTTCGATCGCATCGCGCACGGCTCCGAATTGACTGCTGAGGGAATCCACCCGTGTGCTAATCGATGTGATCGGGCCCACCACGGCATCGGCTTGTTTAGAAATACTACGCTCGATGACGGCAACCGCCTGGTGCAACTTGTTGGAGGTGTCGAGATTCTGCTTGAGAAGGGTTTCGAAAACCGCCATGCGCTCGCCCAACTGCGCCACCTGACGGTCGGTCTGGCGGACCTGCTCTTGCAAGATCGCCATATCCCGCTGGAGCTGGATGATTTCTTTCTTTTGCGCGAATGACGTACCTGCTGAAATTACCAGAAGCAAAGCTATCGGCAAGGCGGAACGCATGATGGCTGGTCGGTTGCTCAATCCGGAACTCCTTGGTCGGTTGAGAAATACTTTACACTACCCAAGTTCAGACGTGGCCCGCACTCAGTTCGTTGCGGGATCAAACTTGCAGTACTTTCGTTTACCTTAACAAAAATGACAAACGGGATGTGCTGGAGATTCGGAAAACGCCCGCCCAAACTTCCGGCCGCGCCGGCATCGAGCACCCAGATCAAGCACTGAGAAATACGGGTAAGACCCGGCGGCGGGAACCGCACCGGCTTCCGGATTGATCGAATCCCTCGTGGCCCTCCGGGATGACCACTTGCCCGTCGCGGTGGCGGGTCCTGGTACGACCGTGAAGGTACGACCGTGAAGGTTCGACCGTGAAGGTTCGACCGTGAAGGTTCGACCGTGAAGGAAGAATCGTGGCGAAGGAATGGCTTTGGCAGAGGAAGGCAGCTGGTGGCGGCGGCTACTTACAGCCGACCGCCACCAAATGCCACGATTGTCCGCAACCCAAGGCGGGCTAGCGAACCGAGAAATGCGCCCGGCGGTTTCGCTGCCAGCAGCTTTCATCTTCCGATGTACACTGCGGGCGCTCTTCGCCGTAGGTGATTGTCGTCAACTTGCCAGCCGGCACGCCGAGGTTCACCAGGAAGTCCCGGGCCGTCGTCGCGCGACGGTCACCGAGCGCCAGGTTATATTCGTTCGTCCCGCGGTCATCGCAATGACCCTCCACAACCACGCGCACATTCGAGAAGTCAGCAAAGAACTTCTTGAGCGCGGCGGCGTTCGCAGTCAATGCCGACTCGCCGTCGGACCGAATGTCGCTCTGGTCGTAATCGAAGAATACATCGCGAACAACCTCCGACAGGACGTCGCCCGGTTCCGGCGCCGGTGGTGGCGGTGGCGGCGGTGGCGGTGGCACGCGAACGGTTACGCGCGCGGTGGCCTTGGCTTCTCCTCCAGCACCCTTGACGGTCAGCTCATACGTCGTCGACTGGGTCGGGAACACTTCGCGTGAACCACTGGTCGGAACAGCTCCGATCCCCTGATTCAAGGAAGCGCTCGTGGTGTTTTGCGATGACCATTTCAACGTCGCCGATTTTCCGCGTTCGATGGAACTCGGTTCCGCGGATAGCGATGCGCTTGGCTTCGCGGGCGGCGGCGGCGGCTCTTCCACTGGTGGTGGCGGTGGTGGTGGCGGTGGCGGTTTCTTGCAACCGACAAACAGCATGAGCTGCAGGCAAAAAACGCCCATTAGGAGCAACGCGACCTTACGATTTTTTAGCATGACAACTTCTACGCCTCCTCGAAATCTCTACAGTTTGAATGCACTAGTATATGTCTTTTTGATCACCGTGTGGGAGAAAATTTTTCTCCGAACCATCTTTTGTTAAACAAGCTTAGCGCTCGGCCCACACCGGCTGCATGTTCTTCTTCTTCGTGGTCAGCTTCCGCAGGTGCGTCCCGTCGGCGCGCATCGTCCAAATCTGCGTGCCTCCCGAGCGGTTCGACGCGAATGCGATGTGGGTGCCGCTGGGGGAAAAGTAAGGGTGCTCGTTCCTCCCCACGCCGTATGTCAACTGCACCAGCTTCCCGGTCGCCACATTGATGATGAAGATGTTGTAGTTGCCGGGTTCAAACCCCCGAGTCCACGCAAAAGCGATGTTCTCGCCCTGCGGATCCCAGGCAGGCTGAACCGCATCTCCTCCACCGGGCGACAATTTCCGAACGTTCGCCCCGTCCATATCCATAACGTATACCTGCGGAACTCCAGATCGGCCCGATACAAACGCGATTTGCGCGCCCGTCTTCGGATTCACGACCGGATGCACATCGATCGATCTTGAATAAGATATCCTGCGGAGCTTCCTGCCGTCAAGGTCCGCGCCATATATTTGTGACCGCCCGGTGGCCGAAGAGGCATAAATAAGCTGCTCTCCGTCGGGCGTGAAGGACGGCGTGGCGTTCATCGACGCCTCTTGGTTATAGAAGGTCAGGCGGCGGTTGGACTCGAGCGAGTGAATGAAAATCCGCGGATTGCCCATGAAGTAACTAGTGAAGGCGATCTTGGTTCCATCCAAGGAAACGGCCGGCGTCATCGTGAGATTCTTGTATTCGGTAATAGGCTGCTGGTTTCGCCCGTCATAGTCCATGGCCCATAGATCCTGGAAGCCGGTGCGGCCGGAGACAAAATAGATTCTCGATCCGGCCAGCCCCTTGCCAAGACCCAAGTTCAGCAGGATGTCACGCGAGAATTCATGCGCCAACTGGCGGGCGCCATTGCTGCTCTTGGCGGCGAAGTAACGTTTGCCGAAGATGTGAGCACCGGCGCGATCCTCGACCACCACATCGTAAAGGTAACCCGAGAGAGTGAGACGGTCGCCGCCGGCTTCGAGCGATCCGAACGTCATATAGCGCGTGGTGACCGGCGGTTCGAGCCATCCCTCCAGCCACAAACCGCGCGCACCGGGATCTTCGGGAAGTCTTTTCTCGTCGCTTTCGAGGTCTTCGGGACGCCGCGGCGTGGTTCGCGGATAAAAGCTCTTGGAAACCATTTCGAAGCGAGCCGAGGCTTCGAGGTCGTTCCACAGCGTCGTATTGAAAACGTCGATCTCGTCGGCGATCTCGACCTCGCCGCCGAGATCCGGGACAGCAATCCGCGGATCTTGTGCACCTGACTCGACGGTGAGCTTGACGTCGCTCGGCTGTGCGATCAGCCCGGCCGCGGTGGAGAGCGCGACGGAGAGAATGAAAAGTAACGATAGAACGGCTTGATATTTTTTCATCATTTCAGTTGGAACCATATTTCAACCGTGATCGAGCTTCTGCCGAGCGCCGGCGGCAGGGGTCTCAAGGGATTGGAGTTCAGCACCGCCCGAAACGAGGAATAATCCATCGAGCGATTGGCGCTTGTCTGGGCAATGCGAACGTTGTCGATGCGGCCATTGCGGGAGATGCGAAACGACACAACCGCCGGCCGCCTGGATCGTCCGCTCACCTGCCCCAAAGTTTTCCGCCATTCCTCGGAGATACGCCGCTGCAGCGCGTCCGCGTACCACCCGAATTTTGAACCAAAAGGGCTGCCTGTTCCGAAGCCGACACCGGCGCCCGTGTTCTTCTGCCCGCTAAAGATGGGCGAGTTGGCCCGCGCCCCGGTGGAAGAGGGAACCTGATTCGGCGCTGCCTCTTTCTTGCGAGTCGAAAACTTCTGCGCGTAAACTCTCTTGCGCTGCTTTTCAATCTCGACCGCGTCTGGCGGCGGCGGTTCCGGCGGCGGCGGTTTATTTTCGATCGCCGCCGGCACATCGTGCTGGACCGGATTCGCGACCGGATTCTCCCGTTCTGCTCTGCTAGCGGTGAGAGGAACGCCCTGCATCGGCGTGACAGCAACCGCCCCGCCGATGCGGCTGTCCGGATTCCCCAGCGAGATCGGCATATGAAACGCCGACCACAAGATGCTGCCCGAGAACAACATGACGTGGCAGACGACCGACACCACGACGGCACGTCCGACGCGTTCGCCCTGCTCCAATGGGTCTAAGCCGTCTCGCATTAGCGCCGCCGCCGCGGCATCCTTTCCAGTGGCTTGGTAATCATGTTGACCTTGATCCCGCCCGCGCCGCATTCGGCGACTACCTGCGCAATCACTTCCCACGGCGTCGTGCGGTGAGCCCTTACGTAGACCGCGGCGTTCTCACCCTTCGTTTCCTTAATGCGGGGAGCGATGTCATAGATGCTGATCGGCTCGGTGCCGAGATACACCTCACCGCTTCCGGTGATGTTGACAAAGTCATAATCCTTGCTGCTGGTGGCCACCTCGCGGGTCCGTGGGACCTCGATGTCGAGTCCGAACTCCACCACGCCCGCCGTAATCATGAAGATGATCAGCAGCACCAGCACGACATCAACGAAAGGCGTGACATTGATCTCGGCGATTGCTCCGCTGTCCCTATTTCGTGTCGAGAACGCCATCTTGCTCTCCGTAGTTGCGCTCGGCGAGACTGAAAAACTCGATGTTGAAATTGTCGAGCCGGGCTCCAATCTCGCGAATACGATTGGAAAAATAGTTGTAGAACATCAGTGCCGGGATCGCCGCGAACAGACCAAAGGCGGTAGCGATCAGGGCTTCGGCAATGCCGGGCGCCACCGCTCGCAGCGTTGCCCCGCCGGCCTCGCCAAGGCCACGAAACGCGCCGAGAATCCCCCACACCGTGCCCAGCAGCCCGATGAAGGGCGCGGCCGAAGCCGTCGTGGCCAGCCAGCCTAACTGGCTTTGTAGACGAGCCATTTCTTCACCCGCCGCCAATTGCAAGCTGCGCTCCAAGGCAGCTCCGTAGCGCAACTTGCCGTACTTGTTTACCTGCCGTGCGACCTCTTTGTAGCCAAATTCAAAAACGCTCACCAGAGAGGACGGGCGGTAGTTCTCGCCCGCCGCGCTCAGCTCGACAAGCTGACTGGCTCGGCGGAAGGCTCGCAGAAAGCGAAGGTTGTTGCGTCCCGAATGGCTGATCATGCGGTACTTCGAAAATGCGATGGCCCAGGTCATCACCGATAAGACCAGCAACACAACGAACACCACCTGAGCAACCGGTCCGGCGTTGGTCACCATTTGCAAGATGCCGGATTGTTCCAGTACATCCGGCGTGACTTCCTCGGCCGTTTCCAGCACGTCGGTTGCCTCTTCGGCGCCGGCTGCCTGTAGCAAGAGTGCAAAAAGAATATTTGACGTCAAGAAATCTCCCTAACTGGTCCTCGCCAGGCCAACAACACGCTCCATGGGAAGCGACAATCGCCGGGTTCTGGAAGCGGCGTCGTGTACTGCATTCCGCATGAATGTTTACTCCCGTGTCGTGAGTTCCAAAGACCATCACGGAGGTCTCGGGAGCCTTCGGCTAGGACCGAAAGTGTGCCGCCGGCTTGCGATCAACCGACGTACAACCAGGAAGCGCCTGCCTTGTCGGGAAGACCCGGCAACCTAAGAAGAATCTAGCACATATAATGTGATAGTTGGAATCTTTGACGTGATCGTCGCTCGGTGGGTTTCATCGCTGAAGGTTCTCGGGTTGTTATCCCCGTATTTCTCCGTAATTCCTATTAGATGCTGCTTGAACTCGACATAGAAAACTATGCCGTCGTCGACAAGTTGCGCGTGCGCTTCGACCGCGGACTCAACCTGCTGACCGGAGAGACCGGTAGCGGCAAGTCCATCGTCGTCGATGCGCTTTCGCTGCTGCTTGGCGCGCGCGCCACGGCGGACGTGATCCGTCCCGGCCACAAGCAAGCCAGAATTTCCGGTGTCTTCGAAGTCGGTGACTCGCCGGAGTTAAAGGAATTTCTGGACACAACCCCGCTCGAACTCGATCAGGGCGAACTCATCGTCGACCGCGAAGTGCTCGAGAGCGGCAAGTCAAGAGCTTACCTCAACGGGCGCGTCGTAACGCTCGCCGTACTGCGCGAACTCGCTCCCCTGCTGGGGGATATTCACGGACAACACGAGCAGCAGAACCTTTTCTCGGCACGAGTGCAGCTCCAAATGCTGGACTCCTTCGCCAAGACGTCTGAACTTGCCGGGCAGGTAGCCGCCCATTACGCAGGCTGGCGCAAACTCGGCAAGCGCCTCGAAGAGCTTCGCGGCAACGAGCAGGAAAAGCTTCGCCTGCTGGATCTCTACGGCTTCCAGCATCGCGAGATCCAAGATGCGAAACTAGCGCCCGACGAGGAAGCCAAGCTCGAGCAGGAAAGGTCCCTTCTGGGCAATCTCGAGCAGGTGAAGCAAGCGGCCGCTTCCGCCTACGACCATATCTATGATTCCTCGGTATCGGCCGCCACGCAGCTCAAGGCGGCGCGCCGTGCCGTTGAGGAATTGGTGCGGTTTGAATCGTCCTTCCAAGCGATTGCCGAAACGCTCGCTTCCTCCCAGGCGAATATCGAGGATGCGGCTTTTGAGTTGCGCGGTTACCTGGACCGCCTCGATCCCGACCCGAGCCGATTGGCTGAAATCGAAGACCGCCTCGACTTGATGCATCGTCTCAAAAGAAAGTACGGCGGGACGCTCGAAGAGGTCCTGCTATACGGCTCCGACGCCGGGAACCGGCTCGAAGAGCTGCGCTCCAGCGACGCGGCTATCGCCCAAGTCGAGAAGGAACAACAACAAGCAGCCGAAAACTACCTGAAGCACTCCGCAAAACTCTCGAAGCGCCGCCGCACCGCGGCGGATAAGCTGGAGCAGCGGGTCGAGCGAGAACTTGGCGAACTGGCGATGGAGCGAGCCCGCTTTCAAGTTGGCTTTGAGCCCGCCAAAACCGGCTCGGCGGGCTGGAGCGCTCAGGGAGTCGACCGCATTCGATTTCTGGTCTCAGCGAACCCAGGACAGCCGCCACGTCCCCTGGCCCAGGTCGCCTCCGGCGGAGAGTTGTCGCGCATCACGCTGGCACTGAAAACCTGTCTGACGCCTGACGCCGGCAGCGAGGATCCAACGCCGCGAACTCTCGTTTTCGATGAGATCGACAGCGGCGTCGGTGGAAGAGTTGCCGAGGCACTGGGCCGCCGGCTGGAAGCCCTGGCTTCGTCGAACCAGGTCCTGTGCGTGACGCATTTGCCGCAGGTGGCCGGTTTCGCCAAGGCGCATTTCTTCGTGGATAAGCACGAACAGGATGGCCAAACGGTGGCCTCGGTGGCGCGCCTCTCGGAGAAGCAACGCATCGCGGAACTAGCCCGCATGCTCTCGGGCGAGACGATCACCACCGCCGCCCTGCGCCACGCCAAACAAATCCTCAAGTCCAGCGTGGCCGGGACCGGCTGATTCATCGAATCGCCGGAGGCTGGACCTTCGCCCCCCCCCTGGACCTTCGCCGCCCCCAAGGGCAAGGTCTCACGTCACGAAACTCAGAGCCGCGACCGTGAGGGAGCGGTTACTGCGCCCGAGCGTTCCGCCCCCCCCCCCAAGGACAAGGTCTCACGTCACGAAACTCAGAGCCGCGGGTGTGAACCCGCGGTGAGGCCCCTTTCACGGGCCTTGTCCAACTGAGCCCGCATTTCTCACCACGTGGCGAGACGAAGTGCGTGAGAGGCGCGTCAGTACGAGGCGCGCGTCGTAGGGACCGGCAATCCTGCCGGTCCATCGCCGCAACGCGGCGACGCCCAATCGTTCCGAGCAAGCGCAACGAAGCAATAGCGGGTCTCTCATGTACTTCCCCCGGCAGCCGGTGAGAAATGCGGCCGAGGTATCTGTCCCACAGAACGAAAGTCGCCGATTTTTTGTCCACATCTTGGCTCCGGGATCACTACCGGCCACAACTGGTTGGGGTGGAAGTTTTCTGTGGGACGGACTCCTAGCCCCAATACTGTCGACTGAGCGAGCCCCCGCCCCGAGTCCTTGAGCCGCGACCGTGAGGGAGCGGTTACTGCGCCCGAGCGTTCCGCCGCCCCCGGCCCCAAGGTTGTCACCGAGAGAGCCGTTCAGCCGCGAAGCGGCGCAGGATCGTAGCCCAGGGTGGAGCGAAGCGCAACCCTGGGTAAAATCCCCCAACCGGCAAGCCCTGAAAGGGCGTAGGAGCAAACCGACCCCCTCGTCTCCGAGCAACGCGATCCGCGGCGGGCGTTCGACTATACCCCAAAACAAAACGACAACCCAGGCAACAAGAACTATCCGCGGAATTGCTAAGTCAACAGTATTGCCGGCTAGAGAGAAAAATGAGAAAGAGTGATATTGTCGTAGTAAGAACAGCAGGCGAGCACTGTTACGGCTCGCGTTTCAACCGAGGAGAGCGAACATCATGAAACTACGCATCTGTCTATTAACGATTGCCGTCGCCGCCGGACTCAGCGGCGCCCACAAAGCCGTCGAGCGTGTCGATAAGGCGGCCGAAGTGCTGACCGAAGTTATGGGAACGCCCGAAAAGGCCGTCCCCTCGGACCTGCTCTCGAAAGCCCATTGCGTGGCGATCATCCCCGGCGTCAAGAAAGTCGGCCTGGGTCTGGGAGCAAAATACGGCAAGGGAGTCATCGTCTCCCGCGGCGCCGGCGGCAGCGGCTGGACAGGGCCGTCGACGGTCCGCATTGAAGGCGGCAGCGTCGGATTCCAAATCGGCGGCAGCTCGACCGACGTGGTCCTGCTGGTGATGAATAAGAAGGGCAAGGACAAGCTGCTGGCGAGCAAAGTCACGCTCGGCGCCGAAGCGGCTGTTGCCGGAGGGCCAGTGGGCCGCTCCGCCCAAGCCCAGACCGACGCGCAGATGCATGCCGAAATTCTTTCCTACTCGAGATCGCGAGGCGCATTCGCCGGCATCTCGCTGGAGGGCGCCACACTGCGGCCCGACAACAAGGACAACAAAGCGATCTACGGCAAAGACGTCACGCCCAAAGACATTCTCTCCGGCAAGGTCCCCGGCCCCGCCTCGACGAAAGCGCTCTCCGCCGCACTAACCAAGTATTCCGCAAAAGAGCACTAAGACGCCGCATTTTTGAGAAAACGGTGAAGGGGCTTGTACCGGGCTGCTATTTTGCCGCTCACGTCGGCGCAAGGGCGTAGCACGCTACGCCCCCTGGAGGTTCTACATTTCAGAGCCATGCGGTCCCCTGCCTAAGCCTTGCCTAAGCCACGTTCACGTGGCTTGATTCGGCTAGGTTCTCCAGGCCCCCGCCCCTCCCTCCAGCCACAAATCCGCGAAATTCCCCCACTCTGCAAATCCGTTCACGTATTTGAAAAGTTTTTATTCCCTTTAAATACTTACATTTACCAAAACCGGCTCGTGACTTTTCGCCAACCTCGTGATATTTTAAACATATGAGGCGAAGCCACTCGAACGCACTCCGCGACGGACTCCCCCCGGCCAGGAACGCGCCATGCGTGCCATGCTCACCGCCCGTTCGGTCGCCGCCGCTGCCCGCCAAGCAAACGTCGGTCAAAGCACCCTGCGCCGCTGGCTCCGCGAAGACGACAATTTCCAGACCGAACTGCGCAACTACCGCGAGGAAGCCCTCACGCACGCCTCCCTGATCCTTCAGCAGAACTGCGCGAAAGCCGTCTGTCTCATGTACGAACTCATCGAATCCGGCGCCCCCGTACCGCACGGAAAAGTAACGCTGCTCCGTACGGCCATCGAATTCGCCTTCCGCTCCGCCGTCTACTGCGATATTATCGACCGCGTCCGCGCTCTCGAGAAAGACCAGCGTCAGAACTTGATCGCTGACAACAGCCCGAGCCCGAAAACACGACCCAGCGTGTCCCAAGAGCAGGCCATCAGCGCTGACACCAAGCCCGTAACCGAAACAAAACAAACAACTTCCAAGGGACCACGACCTCTGGGATGCAAACCTGAGCAGATTTTTCGTAGATCTGCTCGCATCTGTTCAAATCGCACCACGAGCCCCCCCGATCGGGTCGGGTGCCGGGGATTGCGCCCCGGCACCCTCCCACACCACCGGACATACGGTTTTCCGTATCCGGCGGTTGGACCCGGCGGCTTACCTGCTTGCCGCAAGATCCGATGGCATCA
>Ga0114996_10003493_pt1 | contig 19476 bp, 19 predicted proteins | sample ArcticOcean_MG_C_4_FD_87039 | JGI IMG/M metagenome (GOLD analysis project Ga0114996, IMG submission 87039) | Marine microbial communities from western Arctic Ocean - ArcticOcean_MG_CB4_134 | ecosystem: Environmental > Aquatic > Marine > Oceanic | place: Arctic Ocean: Canada Basin | collected...
TGGTGGTTCTCCCCAGTTTTGTAAGAATGGCATCGGATTCTGAAAAAACGACCAAAAACAGCGGCCGTATTCCCAACGCAGACTATCAGGGCAAATCCAATGCCATTCTCTGAGCCGCCCTGTAATGCACCAGCCGCGTGCCGGTTGGATGAGATTCTCAAGTCCTCATCGTTCGTCACAACACATTTTACACACTTATGTTGCGTTAATTCATTTTGACACCAAGAAACCCGGTTTTTTTGAAAAACCGGGTTTCTATCAAAGCTCGACTCGTCGTAATCAGCCGCCGAATGGCTTCGCGACTCTGAACATGCCGTGCATTCGTGCGCTTACTCTTCCTTTGATAAGAGAACCAACATGTTGCCAGCTGGTTTGCCGGCACTGCCTCCCCACGACCGGGAATGATTTCACCACTTTTGGGAAAAACGAAAACCGCTTCCCCCCTGCTTTGACATTGCCAAAACCAATGAATACACTGCGTCCGGAAATCGCCGATACACTTAGTGAGTCAGGTGGTTTTTGATGAGGCAAGCGAGTGTTGCCGGCTGGCTCCGTCGAGCCTGAAGGCCACCTCGGTGTGCCGAAATTGTGAGTCGATTGCCGTGCAGAGTTCATCGAACGATGGCCGACCGCCAATGGTGGCCGCCATGCAATGGGTGTCACGAATAACGACAGTCTCGTTGGAGATGGCACTGCCGGCCGGGCTGGGTTATCTGGCGGACGAAGGCTGGGGAACCGAGCCGTGGCTCACCAGTGTGGGAGCCTTATTCGGTTTCATAGTTGGATTTCGGCACTTATTGCAATTGGTTGCGAAAGATCAGTCAAACGCACCTCAGGATCGAGGTAAGTCGAGCAAGTGATGGGTGGAGAGCCAACAACCGGTTCGCTCAGCGGACGCCTGGGTCGTCTGACGGCAATTGCCGCCGGCCTGTGGTTGGTGTTCGCGCTACCCGCGTACTGGCTTGCTGGCTTCAACGGCCTGGAGGGTCTCTCCATTGCGGGGTTGCTCTGTCTTGTTCCCGGTTTGCTCACAATGTTTTTGGCGACGTTGTTGCCAAGCGACAATAACTCAAACTTAATGATGACCACCGTGCTGGGCGGCACGGGCTTGCGAATGCTATTCGTTCTCGTCGGCACAATGGTGGTGAATTCCGTTCGGCCGCAACTGGGCTTTCGCGGGTTCATTGTCTGGTTGCTTGCGTTCTATCTGGCAATGCTGCTGGCCGAAACACTGATGGTTCTCAAGCCAGACAACGAAAAAGTCGGCCTGCCGACGTCTCCTTCCCCCAAATCCTGATTGCCGTATAACTCGGGCATTAACACATGGCCTCTGGTCACGAAGATACATTCCATCACGTTCGCGACTTTCCGTACTTCGAAACGTCGGAAACGATCGGCATTGGTATGGAATTCACCAACAAGTATGGTGATCGTGTTTTCGGATTTCCGTTGCCTGCGGTTCAGTTGCCTTTGTGGGGTGAGTTTCAACTCACAAAGTTCATGGTGCTGCAGGTCGTTGCCGGCCTGTTGGTGCTTGTCATCTTCCGCGGTTTGTCGAGTCGCTTGAAATCTGGCGAGCCGGCGAAGGGACGGTGGTGGAACTTCTGGGAAATGCTGGCGTTGTTCATTCGTGACGAAGTTGTGCGTCCGACGATTGGCGACGGCCATCATGGCGACGATCACGGCGACGGTCATGGTGGTGATTCAGCCCACGCTGCGGCGTTGGGTTCACATCCTGCCGACAAATATCTGCCGTTCATCTGGACCAGTTTTTTCTTCGTGTTGTTCTGTAATCTGCTCGGGGCCGTCCCGTGGTTGGGTTCCGCGACAGCTGAGATTAACGTCACCGGCGCTATGGCAATCGTCGCTTTTGGTGCCGTCCTGATTTATGGCACTGCCGAAATGGGTCCGGCCGGGTTCTGGAAGAATCTCGTTCCCGGCATGGATTTGCCCGGCCCGTTAAAGATCGTTCTCGTGCCGATGATCTGGGTCATCGAGTTCGGTGGTTTATTGATTAAGCACGGCGTGCTGGCCGTTCGGTTATTTGCAAACATTATGGCGGGGCATACGGTTATTGCCGTCATCCTGGGCTTCATAACAATGGCACACGGTGCGATGTATTGGATGGTGCTCCCGTCGAGTATCTTGGGACAGGTTGCCATTGGCATGCTGGAACTGTTCGTGGCTTTCCTGCAAGCGTACATCTTCGCATTTTTGGCGACGTTGTTCATCGGGGCGGCGATTCACGAACACTAAAGATTTCTGCAAGACCCGGCGAAATGCGATTGAGTTCGCTTGCTTTTCTATCGGGTTCAAGGATGATCGCTGAGTCAACTATTGGTGTTGTGTTTCAGCGGTGAGTGTTGATTGAGACTGAATGTAGTGACCAGCGGATAGGCGTCCGCTTTTCGGATTTTAGAAAACTGCGTCATCGAGGAGATCGAGTCGTGAAACAGAGTGTACGAGTAGCATCGTTGGCCGTGGCCGTCTTGTTCGCATTGGCCCTTCCCGCATTCGCCGCCGGCGAAGGTGGCGGCGTGCATTTCTCGGGTGCGATCGGCGCAGCCGTAACGATCATTGGTGCCGGTTACGGCATCGGCAAGATCGGTTCATCGGCCGTCGAGAGCATGGCGAGACAACCGGAAGTGGCCGGGCAGATTCAGACGGCAATGATTATTGCTGCCGCGCTGATTGAGGGTGTGACGTTCTTCGCACTCATCGTCTGCATCGGTGGCAACGGTGCTCCCTGGCCTGTCGGCTAATTGCAGTCGCTTTTCGGGCAGCCGTCGCGTTGGCATACACTGTTGACTGGTGCGCTGTCCGCGTCGAGGCGGGTCGTTGTTTCGGCCTTCCCGTTCGTGTTGATTTTTGTTCTGAGTGTTCGATCGAGGTGCATCGATGCAGAGACGGTCTCGAATCCTCTGCTGGATTTTGACAGCGGCACTAACTGCTGCAGTGTTTCCCGTTTTGGGCAACGTTGCGTCGGCGGAAGCCAAACCGCATGCGGAAAAAACGGATGACGACAAGGAAGTCGGCGCGACTCCGCATGAGGCACATCCCGAAGGTGTCCCGATGAACTTCAAAGGGGACCTTGCACTTTGGTCCCTGGTGACGTTCGTCTTGTTCATTATTGTCCTGCGTAAATTTGCCTGGTCTCCAATTGTCGAAGGCTTGGACAAACGCGAGGGCAAGATTCGTCAGGACATCGCCGACGCCGAGTCGGCACGGGTGAAGGCCGAGCAGATGCTGGCAGAGCATCAGCAGAAGCTGGAAACCGTTCAGGACGAAGTGAAAGAGATTCTTGCCGAAGCCCGTCGCGATGCTGAGCAGGCACGGCAAAACATCGCCGATACGGCGAAGGCCGAAGCCGATGCGACAAAGCAACGGGCCATTGTCGATATCGAACGCGCTCGCGATCAGGCGTTGAACGAATTGTTCGACGTCATGGCGGGCCAAGTCGCCACTGCAACCGAGTATGTCCTCGGCGAGGGATTGAAGCCCGGCGATCAGGACAAGTTGATTCAACAGGCGCTGGCACAAATCGGCAGCGAGTCCAATTAGGTACTCAGGCCGACGCCTTGGCGTCTGGCACCCAATAACATGGCAAAAAACGAAGAACTCCAAACCGACGTCAAAAGCGTACTGGAAGATCCCAGCGCTACGGCCGTCGCGCGCATCTATGCCGATGCGTTTCTCGACGCCTGTGGCGACAATGCCGACGATGCATTGGAAGAGTTCGGCTCGTTTCTTGTTGACGTTTTGGCTGCGAATCCCGATTTTGATCGATTGTTAACGTCCGGTATCATTAACCGCGACGACAAGATAAAGCTTATTAACAACGTCGTTGCTCCGGTCGGTTCGGAGCTGTTTACAAGTTTTCTTCGCGTGCTCGCCCGGCACGATCGGCTGGAACTGCTGCCGGTCATTCTGGGTGAAAGCCGCTTCAGACACGAAGAACGCAGCGGTCGTCGCCGCGTTCAGGTTCGCAGCGCGGTCGCGTTGTCGGAGAGCGTGCAAAATCAGTTGCAGCAACAACTCTCCCAGCGTTTCGGTTTCGAAGCCATCCTGGAGACGTCGGACGATCCCGAGTTGATCGGCGGACTCGTCATCCAGGTGGGCGACACCGTCTACGACGCTTCGCTGAAAACAAGAATTAGCCAACTGAGAGACCGCTTGCGTCAAAGGAGCCTCCATGAAATTCAAAGCGGACGAGATCGCTTCAGTCATCCAGAAGGAGATTGAAGACTTTCGCGGCGAAATGCAGACCAACGAAGTCGGTCGCGTGCTGGAAGTCGGCGACGGGATTGCCCGCGTCTACGGACTTTCCGCGGCGATGGCCGGCGAAATGGTCGAATTCAGCAGCGGTGTTCGCGGTCAGGTCTTCAACCTCGAAGAAAACTCGGTCGGCGTCATCATCCTCGGCGACTACAAGTCGATCCAGGAGGGCGATGAAGTCAAGACCACCGGTGCGCTGCTGTCGGTCCCCGTCGGCGACGCGCTGCTTGGTCGCGTGGTCGATGCGCTCGGCAATGCAATCGACGGCCAAGGCCCAATTACCGCCACCGAAACCCGTCCCATCGAGATGATGGCGCCCGGTATTGCCGGTCGGCAGCCGGTGACGCAGCCGCTGCAAACCGGCATCAAGTGCATCGATGCAATGACGCCCATCGGCCGCGGCCAACGCGAGTTGATCATCGGCGACCGCAAGACCGGCAAGACGGCAATCGCAATCGACACCATTCTGAATCAAAAGGGTGGCGACGTCATCTGCATCTACGTTGCCAGTGGGCAGCGCGATGCCAGTGTCGCCGGCGTGATTGAGACGTTGAAGGAACACGGCGCAATGGATTACACCATTGTCGTCTCCGCCTCAGCGGCCGCCCCTGCCCCAATGCAATACATCGCCCCCTACGCCGGTGCTGCAATTGCCGAGTACTTCATGTATCAGGGCAAACACACACTGATCGTCTACGACGATCTGTCGAAACAGGCACAGGCCTACCGGCAATTGTCGCTGTTGATGCGACGCCCACCGGGTCGCGAAGCCTACCCGGGCGACGTGTTCTATTGCCACAGCCGATTGCTCGAACGATCTGCCAAGCTCAGCGACGAGTTGGGTGGCGGTTCGATGACGGCTCTGCCCATCATCGAGACGATGGAAGGCGAAGTGTCGGCTTACATTCCCACCAACGTGATTTCGATCACCGACGGTCAGATTTATCTCGAACCGGACCTGTTCTTCGCCGGCATCCGTCCGGCGATGAATGCCGGAATTAGTGTGTCGCGTGTGGGTGGCAACGCCCAGATTAAGGCGATGAAGAGCAAGAAGGTCGCCGGCGGTCTGCGGTTGATTCTCGCCGCCTTCCGCGAACTGGAAGCATTCGCTCAGTTGGGAACCGAACTCGACAAAGCGACGCAGGCACAGTTGGACAGCGGCTACCGCATGGTCGAACTGCTGAAACAACCACAGTTCAAGCCACTGCACGTCATCGACCAGGTCATCAGCATCTACGCAGGTTCGCAGGGTTATTTTTCTGCAGTTGCGGTCAACAAAGTGGCCGAAACCGAACAGGAACTCCTCGCCTTCATGCGAGACGAAAAATCGGAAGTCCGCGACAAGCTGATCGCGGCTGGAAGCCTCGATGATGAAACCGAACCGGCATTGATAGCCGCGTTGGATGAATTCGTCGCCCGTTTGGAGAAGACACAGGAACCAGCCGCCGTATGAGCGCTCCGCTCCGAAGACTCCGCGTCGCGGCTAACCGCGACTCACTAATCGCTAACCAGTAATCACTTATTAAACATGGCCAACGCCCGCGCAATTGTGAAACGCCGCAAGGCGGTACGCAACATCCGCAAGATTACGCGGACGATGGAATTGATCGCGACTGCGCGATTCAAGAAGGCGATGGACCGCGCCACCGAAGCCGCAGCATACACGCAGAAGATTGCCGAGATCGTTGCCGATCTCTCGCAAGGCAGTCTGAAGTTTTCGCATCCGCTGCTGCAATCACGCGACACGGTCAAGAACAGTGTGCTGTTGGTGATTACATCCAACCGCGGCTTATGCGGCGGCTATAACGGCGGCGTCCTGCGAAAGGCAACGGCCTGTATCCGCGAGTCCGAATCAAATCAGCGAGTTGAAGTCGCCGGAAAACGGGGCATCAACTTTCTGAAATTCAAAGGGCAGACGATCGCCGAGTCGTACACACACTTCGAGGACAGACCAACTTTTGAGGAAGCCGAAGTCCTCGCCGACCGTTACATCGACGAGTTTATTTCGGGAAAAATCGATCGACTCGACGTCGCCTATATGAAGTTCGAGTCGTCGTCGCGACAAACGCCTGTCCTGGAACAGCTTCTGCCCATCGGACAATTGGCCGGTGCTGGTGAGGGCGAAAAGAAATCGAACATCGATTACGAGTTTCTCCCCTCCGCGCAGGAGATTCTGGAAGAAATTGTGCCGGCCGCCTTCAAAGCCCAAATGTTGAAGTGCTTCCTCGACGCCGCCGTCAGCGAGCAGATTTTCCGCATGGTGGCCATGAAGGGCGCAACGGAAAACGCCGGCGACATGATCTCCAGCCTCTCGCGACAATACAACCGGGCAAGGCAGTCGCAGATTACAAATGAGCTTGCCGAAATCATCGGTGGAATGGCGGCGTTGGAATAGCGTCGGATTAATCGAACACCGGACAAAACTGACGACAAGCAGGCAACTGAAAACGAACCACAGACAACGGACAGACTTTCATGGCAACTGCAACCGAAAAAAACACCGGCAAGGTCTCGCAGATCATCGGCTCGACGTTTGACGCCGTTTTCTCGGAAGAGAACCTGCCCGAGATTTACAATGCCGTCCAAATCGATCAGGAATTGAAGGGCGCCCACATTAAGGTCACCGGCGAAGTGCAGCAGCACTTGGGTGGCGGACGCGTTCGCTGCGTCGCACTTGGCTCGACCGATGGCATGATTCGTGGAATGGACGCCGTCGATACCGGCGGCCCGATTACGGTTCCCGTCGGCAAGGAAACGCTGGGCCGCGTTTTCAATCTGCTCGGCGACCCGATCGACGGCCGAGGTGAAGTGGTCACCGATGAGAAGTGGTCGATTCACCGCGACCCACCCGCGTTGGTCGATCTCAGTGCGAAGGCGGAACTGTTCGAGACCGGTATTAAGGTCATCGATTTGCTCACGCCGTTCGTTCGCGGTGGTAAGGCGGGTCTTTTTGGTGGTGCAGGACTGGGAAAGACGGTCATCCTCACCGAATTGATCGCCCGCATTGCATCGGCCCACGGTGGATACTCGGTGTTCGCCGGCGTTGGTGAGCGAACACGCGAAGGAAACGACTTGTGGCTGGAAATGCAGGACACCAAAATCGGCGATACCGGCCGGTCGGTCATCGAGCAAACCTGCATGGTCTTCGGACAGATGAACGAGCCGCCCGGTGCCCGGCTTCGCGTGGCGTTGTCGGCATTGACGATGGCAGAATGGTTCCGCGACACGACCGGCACCGATACGCTGTTGTTTGTCGATAACATTTTCCGCTTCTCACAGGCAGGTAGTGAAGTCTCCGCGCTGTTGGGACGGATGCCGAGTGCCGCCGGTTATCAGCCGACTCTGGGAACCGAACTGGGTGAATTGCAGGAACGCATCACCTCGACGAACAAGGGAGCCATCACCAGTGTGCAGGCCGTTTATGTGCCGGCCGATGACCCGACCGATCCCGCACCGGCGACCGCGTTCTCTCACCTCGATGCCTTCCTCTACCTCGAACGCAGCATTACCGAAAAAGGCATTTACCCGGCCGTCGATCCGCTGGCATCGTCGAGTCGAATTCTCGACCCGCAATACGTTGGCGACCACCATTACGATGTGGCCCGCCGCGTGCAACAGAATCTGCAGCGGTATCGCGAACTGCAGGACATCATCGCCATTCTCGGTGTCGATGAATTGAGCGAAGAGGACAAACTCGTCGTGCATCGTGCCCGCCGCATCGAGCGGTTCCTCTCGCAGCCGTTCCTCGTAGCCGAGGTGTTCACCGGCAAGCCGGGTAACATTACACCGCTTGCCGACACCATTCGCAGCTTCGAAGAAATCTGCGACGGCAAATGGGACCACCTGCCCGAGCAGGCATTCATGTACGTCGGAGTCGTCGAAGAAGCTGAAGAGCAGGCCAAACAAATGGAAGCCAACCTGAGATAACAACCGCTTCAATAAACCAACGCTCACCGCTTGCGGTTTAGCGGCTCCCAAAACAATAGCAATCCAAATCATGGCCGATAACACCCTCCAACTCGTTCTCGTCACGCCGGAAACGACACTGCTCGACGAACCGGTGCAGGCGTTGCGTTTCCCACTGTTCGATGGACAGGCCGGCATTTTGCCCGGCCGCGCTCCCGTCGTCGGACGGCTCGGTTACGGCGAATTGCGAATCACCGGCAACGACGGTGGGATTCGGTCGTTCTACGTCGATGGTGGCTTCGTGCAGGTGAAGGGATCGGTCGTGTCGCTGTTGACCAATCGGGCGATTCCGGCCGACAAAATCGACACCGCGGAAGCCGAAGCACTGCTGCAGAAGACCCGCGAAACTGTCGCCAAAGGCGACAACGAAATTGCGGCGAAAGATCGCGACCAGGAACGCGCCCGCCGTATGCTGAAGCTCGCGAGCAGCTAAGCGAAGTCGACGGGCGTCGTCCCGACGGAACTTCCACGCGTCGGCCATACGCTGGAAAATTGCCGCCGCGTTCGACACACTGAACAGCGTTGACCGCGCCAATTCTTCTTCGACTCCTTGGGTGCCACTGGCGTGTCGCCAGTGCCCACCGTATTGCACTGGCGACACGCCAGTGGCACCCATCAACTGAGCATCGACACAATACGGCATCACGATTTCCGGAGTGAACATTACGTGTCAATCGATGGTGGTGAATTCGATTACATCAATTGGATCCGCGGACAGACGCGTAGTCACGATGCCGTCCCGCTCGGTATTGGGGACGATGCGGCTGCGGTCCGAATTCCGTCGGCCGATGACTGCCTCGTCGCCGTCGACATGCTGATGGAGGGGACACATTTCACCATCCCCGCGGCATCGGCGGAACAAATTGGCCGCAAGGCGCTTGCGGTCAATCTGAGTGATATCGCCGCGATGGCGGGGCGGCCGACGTTCGCGTTGGTTTCGGTCGCGCTCAACCGCCGACACGGAAATGAGTTCGCCCAGAAACTGTTCGTCGGACTGAAGCAGTTAGCCGACGAATTCGACGTCGCCCTCATCGGCGGCGACACGAATATCTGGGACGGCCCACTCGTCATCAGCGTCACGGTGATGGGGGAAGCCACCGGCAGCGGGTCGGTCACGCGCAGCGATGCACAAATCGGAGATTGGATTCTCGCCACCGGCCGTTTCGGCGGCAGTCTGGTGGGAAAGCAATTCACCTTCCAGCCGCGCGTACGAGAGGCGTTGGAACTTCAACATGCTGTTTCTCTTCACGCGATGATCGACGTCAGCGACGGACTGGCCGCCGACCTGTTGCATATTCTCGACGAGAGCAAAGTCGGCGCCATTCTGAATGCCGATGCCATTCCCATCAGTGACGCCGCACGAATGGCGGATGACGGCCGCTCGCCCCTCGCCCACGCACTGGCCGACGGCGAGGACTTTGAGTTACTATTCACCGTCACTGCCGACGAGGGTCGGCGGCTGATCGACAATCCACCGGTTGCGGTCGAATTGACAAAGATCGGCGAGATTGTCGAAGCGAGAACGCGAGTTCTCATCGACGAGGCCGGCCAGCAATTGCCGCTGACACGAACCGGATGGGAACATTCATTCTGATGGGTAATCGAGAGTTTCATTCACGCGAGAAACCCGGTTTCTCGAAGAAATCGGGTTTCTGAATTCGTCTGAAAACAAGGGACAACAATGGCTGACAACAAAGTGAACGTGGCGATCGTCGGTATGGGATTTGGTGCTGAGTTCATTCCGATCTATCAGCACCATCCGCAGGTTGAAATGTACGCGATTTGCCAACGCAACGAAGAAAGTCTGAACAAGGTCGGCGATCAATGTGGTATCGAGAAACGATACACCAAATATGAAGACGTGTTGGCCGACGGTGCGGTCGATTTCGTGCACATCAACAGTCCGATTAACGATCACGCCTGGATGTCGCTGGAAGCGCTGAAGGCGGGCAAGCACGTGATGTGCACCGTTCCCATGGCGACAACAATCGACGAGTGCGAGCAAATCGTCAGTCTGGTTGCCGAGACCGGTCTCAAATACATGATGGCCGAAACTGTCGTCTACAGCCGGGAGTACCTGTTCATCAAAGAGATGTACGAGAAAGGCGAACTGGGAAAAATCCAGTACATGCAGGCTTCACATCCGCAGGACATGGAAGGCTGGCCGGAATACTGGGAGCGGATGATTCCCATGCATTATTCCACTCACGTCGTCAGCCCGGTGTTGGGACTGGTTGACGGGCGAGCAGAATATGTTTCCTGTTTCGGCTCGGGATCAATCGACCCGCGTCTGGCTGAAAAGTCGGGCAACTCTCACGCCGTCGAGTCCTGTCAAATCAAGATCAAAGATTCCGATGTCGCAGCCCACATCTGGCGATTCCTGTTTGACACGGCCCGACAGTATCGCGAATCGTTCGACGTCTATGGCACCAAAAAGTCGTTCGAGTGGGCGCTCGTCGAAGGCGAAGAACATGTGCTGCACACCGCGAAAAACCCGGAACCGGAAATCCCCAGCCGTGTGAGCGTACCCGACTACGCTCATCTGCTGCCTGAAGAAATCCGCAAGTTCACACAGTCGGTCGAAGATGCCGATCATCTCTCGTTCATTCAGGGCGGCGGTCACGGCGGCTCGCATCCGCACATGGTGCACGAGTTCGTCTCGGCAATCGCCGAAAACCGTGACCCACGTCCGAATGCCGTCACCAGCGCCAACTGGACCTGCGTCGGCATTTGCGCCCACGAATCGACAAAGAAAGGCGGCGAGATCGTCAAGCTGCCGGCGTTCACGCTCGCGTGATCGAATCGTCCGATCCCCCGGGCCGCAGCCCAGGGGCTTTCGGACGCGACATTAACAATCTGAGTTTCAAGAGGCGTGGAGTTTATGGGGGAGGCGATTCGATGCCCATCATTTTCCTGGCGTTTTCCAGATGCTCATCGAATTGCCGCTCTTGTTCGTCCGGCTTCTGCTTGGCTGTCTGAAACATCTTGGGTAGAAAGTCGCGCGCGGCAAACAGCATGAGTTGGGGGACTCGGTTATGTGCGCCTCCACGTTTGTCGAGATCAACAATCATCGGTCCGGTTGCAGCTTGCACTCTCTCTTCCAGCGATTTCCACTCCGCCGGACTCGCCTTGCCGTCTCGAAGTTTCCGAAACTCATTCCGAAAACCGACCAGAGTTTCGTAGTGTTCTTTGTCGGCACCGCTGCCCCATGGAATGTACATAAACAGCACAATGGCCAATCCGATCCCAAGCGGGATCAGCAGTTTGGGGTTAACTTTTGTTTTGGAAAACAGCGATCCCCAATTGATCAGCGGCCCGCTACGTTTTTGCTTTGACGGCTTGCGTGGGGGCGGAGACGATGGCGTTCTGGTGGATGCGGAAGCCGGCGTTGGAGGCGGTGCAGTTGCCGGCGCTGCTGCAGCGGCAGCAATAGCGGGCGACTTGGATTCGGCGGATTTCACGGCAACCGGTTGCGGGGTCTCTTTAGCAGGGGAAGACATCACTTCGTCGAAGATATCATCGAGATCGTCGCTGACCGGCTCGGATTCGCCCACTTGTTCGGGTTCGACAGTTTCCAGCTCCGCCAGATCTGCCATTTCAGCAAATGGATCGGCAGACTCCGGTTGAGCGAAGTCCGGCTGCGGCGCAGAGTGTTCCGCAGCATCAGTAACTTTTGCATCCGACCGAAACGCCGCCGACACGTCGCTGAGTATTGCAAGCGGCAACCAGCCGTCGGCCACTTCGACGCGCACGTTGTCGTCGGCCGACAGTTGTTCGCGCTCGATCATCTCCTTGAAGTCTTCCAGCAGTACCGGTCCGAATTCCTGTCCGAAACTTTGCCAGTAAAATGAGGCGTCGCCATTTGCCGAGGGCATCGAATTTGGCAGCGGCGAATCAGCAGCTCCTGCCGACGGAAACGCTGCCGACAAGTCGACCAGCACTCCAACCGGCAACCAACCATCGACCGTTTCCACGCGCATCTGGTCTCCGGCCGACAGCTGCTCGCGTTCAATCATCTTCCTGAATTCGCCCTGCGGAACCGGTCCGAATTCCTGCCCGAAACTTTGCCAGAAAAACAACATGCTGCCATCCGCCGACGGCGTCGAAACCGGCATCAACGGCTGGGCGGACGAGCCTTCGGAGGATGAATCAGCAACGGCTGGGCTGGGTTCTTGTGGTTTCGATTGCGGAGTTGAAAACAATCCGACAATTGAGCTGGCCGACACCCATTCGCCCGCTTCGCCCTCTCGGACCTCATCAGTGGGACCAATCGACGATGATTGCGCCAATTGAATCAGTGCATCGAATGGCACCGGGCCAAATTCAATGCCAAGCAATTTGTAATGCCAGGAATCCGCCATCTCACCAAGCCTGCCTCTAAGATTTCTCAGGTTGATACAAAAATAAAATCGTACAAGAACGATTTATCCATGCCCTACTGCTTGTTATGCTAGACAACTTTCCGGTGAGTGTCACGCAACGGGTCGAGACGCCCAACACACTTCTGAATAAAGTGTGCGGACGGTGGACCGGAAATTCCATCATCGTGTTCGTCGCGTGCGGCAAACCGCCGGCCGATCCAGCTTGGCCCAGTGGTGTGGTGTGCCCCACTTGTTGTTTGGATTCGCTTCTCAGCCTTTTCCAACTTGATCTGGTGTGTGATTCAACATGCAGCGTATTGCCGTTTTTTGTGGATCGAACATCGGCGTCGATCCGCGTTATCGGGAGTCGGCCGCCGCGCTGGGACGGCTGTTAGTGCAGCGGAAATGCGGTCTGGTATTTGGTGGCGGAAGCGTCGGGTTGATGGGCGTGGTGTCGGATGCCGTCCTCGAAGCAGGCGGCGACGTGATCGGTGTCATTCCCCAATCGCTCGCAACAAAAGAGTTGTTGCACACCGGAGTGTCGGATATGCGGGTCGTCGCGTCGATGCACCACCGCAAAGCGCTGATGGCCGAACTTTCGGACGCATTCATTGCCCTGCCGGGCGGGTTCGGCACGTTCGAGGAATTGTTCGAGGTCATCACCTGGGCTCAACTCGGCATCCACACCAAGAGCGTCGGCTTGCTCAATGTCGGCGGATTCTTCGATCCGTTGCTGCGATTGATTGACCACGCGATCCAAGAGCAATTCATCAGGCCGAATCATCGCGAGTTGTTCGTTGTGGAAGAGCGGCCCGATGTCCTGCTGGAGCAGCTGGACCGCCATCGGCCTCCGAAAGTCCGCAAGTGGCTGGGCCCGGATGAAGGCTGAGTCAGCCGGGTTTCAACCGAATGTGGTTGTACACGTCTCGATCGCCCAGTCGTTCCGCCACCCGTTGAGCTTGGGCAAATTGCGGGATCCTAATGATCTGTGCCGGTTTTGCGTGTTCGCATTGCCGGTTTTGAAAACCTGCGCGCGGCGATTACTCACAGTCCAGAGAATGAGGGAAAGGAATGATTGTCGTAATGGTTACACAGCGTGAGTAATTCACCTTAGTTGATGATCCGCCCGACTCCCCGCCTCAATTCGCGTGAGTTGTGAAGACGAACTTGCGATTAGTACCAAACGGCGCGCTCACGGTTGAGTCTGTTTGAAAGGTCGAACTTTTCCCGGAATGTGGATTCATTCCAGCGTTTTGGTTCGGCAAGTGGAGAATTGTAAGACTCGGACAGGAGTTGGCCTCATGCGGCGTTTACCCTTTCTCGGCATGCGACGGGAACATTTAATCCCTCGGCACACGACATGGTCATGGTTGGGTCCAATTGCTTGCTTGTGCATATTCACCGCCTGTGTCGTTTTGACAGGGGCCCCTGCCCTCGCTCAGCAAGCGACATCTGAACAGACGCCACTGGCTGGTTCCGATGCAGAAGATCTCGACGACATTCTGAGTCTGGCGGAAGAGTCACTGGAGAATCTGTCGGCCAAGGACGTCGTCGTCCCGCAAATGGATTTGGTCGTTTCCACGGTCTCGCGTACAGAGAGTACCGTGGGGCGCTCGCCGGCCGCGGTCTACGTGTTAACTAACGAGATGATCCGTCGAAGCGGTTCTCGCAGCGTTCCCGAGGCATTGCGGTTGGTACCCGGTCTGCAGGTTGCTCGAATCAACGCCAACACCTATGCGATTTCCATCCGCGGCTTTAATCAGCAATTTGCCAACAAACTGCTTGTGCAAATTGACGGTCGCACGGTCTACACTCCGCTGTTCGCAGGCGTGTTTTGGGATGTGCAGGACGTCTTGCTGGAAGACGTCGAGCGAATCGAAATCATCCGTGGCCCAGGGGCAACTGTCTGGGGAGCTAACGCGGTCAACGGTGTTATAAACGTCATCACGAAGCGGGCGCAAGACACACAAGGGCTGTTCGTGGAAGGTGGCGGTGGCAACGAACGTGGATTCGCCTCGGCTCGCATTGGTGGGCAATCGGGCGATTTTTCGTGGCGTACTTATGGTAAGTGGTTTGATCGGGACGCGGGATTGTCGCTGGCAGGAAATGCTAATGACAACTGGAATATGGGCCGTTTCGGTTTTCGGACCGACTGGCAACCGAATTGCTGCGACACGATCACATTTCAAGGCGACTACTACGACGGCGATGCCGGTAACACGAATCGCACTCCGATCCCCGTTTTCCCTTTTGTCCAGACCGGTCCGCAAAATAAGAATCTGGGCGGCGGTAACGCCCTGGTGCGTTGGACACACCAGATCGACGACGACTCCGATTGGTCACTGCAGTTCTACTACGACCGAACTGAGAGGAATATTGACACCACCGGCTTTCGCGAGAACCGCGACACGATCGACGTTGACTTTCAACATCGCTTTGGCTGGTGCGATTACCACTCGACCATCTGGGGTTTCGGTTACCGCAACACACGAGACAGGATACGCAATACATTCGGCCTGCGGTTTTTGCCGACCGATCGTGCAGATGATCGATACAGCTTCTTTGTGTAGGACAAGATGACGCTGCTGGATGATCTGCTGTACTTCACGGTTGGTTCAAAGTTCTCGTCGAACAATTACACCGGCTCCGAGATTCAGCCGACGGCACGTCTGCTGTACACGCCGTCGGAGCGGCAATCGGTCTGGGCATCGGTTTCGCGCGCGATTCGTGTCCCATCGCGCGTCGCCGACGATGTGGTTCTGCTCGCACCGCCAACCAACGTCCCCGTTTTCCCAACATTCCCAACGGTCCTGGGCGATCGGGACGTCGAATCGGAACAGTCGTTGTCGTGGGAGATGGGCATCCGCGCGGCCCCCACAGATGAATTCTATTGGGATCTGGCTGTTTTCTACAATCAGTACAAGGATCTACTCACGTTCCCGCCCAGCACTCCTGGCATCAATCCTATTACGGGTGTGTTTACGATTCCGCTGAACCTGATCAACGGCCAGACGGCGGAAACCTATGGGGGCGAATTGGCATCCACCTGGCAGATCAATCGCTGCTGGACTATGCGCGGAGCCTATAGTTTTCTGCGAATGGACGTATCTGGTGACACGTTCGGCAAGGAAGGCGGCAGCCCTCGCAGCCAATTCTTCATCCACTCGTCGTGGGACATTGGATGCGATTGGGAGTTCGACCTGATAGGCCGCTATGTCGATACCCTGTCGACCGATCAGATTCCCAGCTATTTCGAGATGGATACGCGACTCGCCTGGCGTCCGACCGACAGTTTCGAATTCGCCGTCGTCGGCCGCAATTTACTGGATCGGGCTCATTCGGAGTTTGGCAACAATGCCTTCACTGGCCTGTTTGCCACTCAGGAACAGCGGGAAGTCTACGGCATGATCACCTTGAGATACTGATACGTCGAACCGCCGACTCGCCCGCCAGTCAGCACATTCGTCACGACGAAAGAGAACAACGACCAACTTTCGCCTGAGAGATAGACCACGAACTAACGACAAGGAACTTCGGTGCTACTGTTTTCCACTGACAATCCGAGGCCGCCCTCGATGCATGCTGCCCCGCGTGTACCGGAACGGGATGTGCGCCATCACATCCCGCTTTGGGCGGTACGGCTGGTTGTCTGTTTGATTGCAGCGGCGAGCGTCGGTGTGGCGTCCCCTGTTCACGGGCAGGGCATTAACCGCGAGTACAAGCTCAAAGCAGTCTATCTCTACAGGTTCGCCACCTACACCAAATGGCCGAAGAGAGCATTCCGCAACGCCAACAGCCCGTTTGTAATTGGTGTGTTGGGCCCCGATCCGGTGGGAAATGACCTGCGGAAAATCGCCAAGGTGAAGACGATCGACGGCCGAAAAATTGAGATTCGAAATTACAAAAAGGCAGCGAAGATCGGCGACTGCCAGATTCTCTTCATGTCGAAAGCGCTCGACCAAAAAACGCAACAGGCTGCAATCAAAGGTCTCGCGGGAAAGAACATTCTGATGGTCGGATAAACTGCGAACTTCCTGAACGATGGAGGCGTCATGAATTTTGTGATTCGCAATAACCGCATTGACATCCACATCAAAAGGGCTGCCTACAAACGCGAGGGCCTTGAAATCATCGCACAACTTCTGCGCATTTCCACGGTCGAGTGACAACGATGCTTCACCGACGTCGACTCTAAAACTGACCATAGATACGGAATTTCAGATTCGGATTCTGAAACTTCGCTCAGCACTCAGAATTAATCGCCGCACGCGTTACCAGAGTACGGCACGGCACTAAGAAAACCGATTCATGTTTCGATTCACCGATTGGCCAATTCGACGCAAGCTTGGCTTCCTGACCGGCGTCGGTGCCGCCGTGGCTCTGATGTTCGCCTGTGCGGAATTCACGATCCACGACGTGCGGATGATTCGTGCGAACAAGGTAACGCAGATTACTGCATTGGCCGATATTCTGGGGTCCAACGCCACCACATCGCTTGAGTTTAAGGTCCCGGAAACAGCCGAAGAGGTACTCTCCTCACTTCGCTTACAGCCATCGGTCGCGGCGGCGGCACTGTTCGACGATGAGGGAACACTGCTGGCTTCGTATCCCGCAGTTCTGTCGACCGAACAACTCCCTCAGGCCTGCCCTGCCGCCATGGATGCAAACTTTACCGATGAAGGATACCTGGTCATCGCGAAAGATATCTATCGAGATGGTGACAAGGTAGGCGCGGTATATCTACGCAGTAATCTCAATGAAATCGGAACGCAACTGGCGAGTTTAAGTTGGATTGCCTTTGCCGTGATAACTGTGTCGCTGGGAGTCTCGATGCTGATCACGGGGCGGCTGCAATGGCTGTTTACCGCCCCAATCCACGAACTGGCTGAGGCGATGAAACGCATCTCGGCCGGCGGCGATTCTTCGCTGCGCGTCAAGAAACACGGCAGCGACGAGATGGGCGTTTTGTGCGACGGCTTCAATGCGATGCTCGATCGGATTGAGGTCGCGCACGACCGGCTGCAACGCGCTCACAATGTGCTGGAAGACCGCGTTGCGGAACGTACCGCAGCACTGCAAGGCGAAATCAACGAACGCAAACAGGCCGAAGCTGAGCTGGCCAGCGCACGAGACTTAGCAGAAGCCGCCAACCGGTCGAAGAGCGAATTTCTGGCCAACATGAGCCACGAAATTCGCACGCCGATGACTGCCATTCTGGGGTTCTCGGAACTCATTTTGGGCAATGTCCGCGACTCGGACAATATTGACGGACTCAAGACGATCCAAAGAAACGGCGAATACCTCCTGGAAATCATCAATGACATCCTGGATATATCCAAGATTGAGTCCGGCAAACTGACGACTGAGACAATTGAATGTTCGCCCTGTGATCTTCTTGAGGATGTCGCAACGTTAATGCGAGTACGTTCCAGCGAGAAACGCATTCCGCTCGAAGTCGAATACAACGGACCAATCCCCCAATTCATCCAAACCGACCCGACTCGATTACGGCAAATCCTCATCAACCTCATTGGTAACGCAATCAAGTTCACAGAGGTTGGCAAGATCCGTCTGCTGGCCCGACTATTGTATGCCGACTCGCCCACGCCGAAGATGCAGTTCGACATTGTGGATACGGGAATCGGCATGGGCGAGCAGCAAATCGTCACAGCATTTCAGCCGTTCGTCCAGGCAGACACATCGACGACCCGCAAATTTGGCGGGACCGGTTTAGGGCTGGCAATTAGCAGACGACTGACGGAAATGCTCGGGGGCAATGTCAGCATTGAAAGCATGCCAGGAGCAGGCAGCGTTTTCTCCGTCACCATCTCAATTGGATCGCTGCGGGGCGTGACAATGATCGACGGCCCGACCGAGGCCAAAACACTCTCGATCCCAAGCAATAAACCAAACAAACAAGCAGGCCAGGATGGCCAATTGCAGTGTACTATTCTGCTGGCGGAAGATGGACCTGACAACCAAAAACTGATCTCGTTCATCCTCAGGAAGGCAGGTGCCGACGTCACGGTTGCTGACAACGGGCAGATTGCATTGGATCTTGCACTTGCAGCACGAGATGAAGGAAGGCCGTTCGACGTGATTCTGATGGATATGCAAATGCCGGTACTCGATGGATATGGATCCACCGGCCAGTTGCGTCGAGCAGGATACACCGGCCCCATTATTGCGCTGACGGCTCACGCAATGAGTAGTGACCGCGACAAATGTCTCAGAGCCGGCTGCAACGACTATTCCACGAAGCCGATCAACAGAGCCCGCTTGATCGCCCTGATCAAATCGCATCTTCCATCGGCACTGCCCCCGGCACCAGGACCGGCGAGGCTGCAAGACGCTGGTCAGTAGACGGCCCAACGGCCATAAGCGCAAGCGCTGCAAACCGCAAAGCAGTTCGCTAACTGAGTTGTTGAGCCGTACTCGTGCGAACGAATAACCGTTTCACCTGCCGCCTCAATTCAACGGCGGCACACCGTTGTCTGTCGGTAATAGCGCGCGCCCCTGCGCACGTGAACAAAGTTCTTGACAATCTGTAAAAACACCGTAACCTGCAATCAGGACAAACCACCACGCCGACCGGTGGAGTTGTCTCCCACCGGGATACCTTGCGCCCGGCGCGATGTTGACCTTGTTACCTCGCGCGAGGGAATTCTAGTTATGTGGCAAGGTCGTTGCTTTAACGGGTGTTTTCTCGTTTTTTCCACCACTTTGAGTCTCTACAATTCTCCGGAGTCGCGCCAGGGCGATTGCACCAAAAGTCATGGTGCGCATAGGACTTTATTGAGATAAGTCTCGTCCCATCCGGCGGTGAGTCGTTTGTTCTTGATGCCTACCTTCAGTGTGGACTCGTTCTTCAACA
>Ga0114996_10003496_pt1 | contig 19461 bp, 17 predicted proteins | sample ArcticOcean_MG_C_4_FD_87039 | JGI IMG/M metagenome (GOLD analysis project Ga0114996, IMG submission 87039) | Marine microbial communities from western Arctic Ocean - ArcticOcean_MG_CB4_134 | ecosystem: Environmental > Aquatic > Marine > Oceanic | place: Arctic Ocean: Canada Basin | collected...
AACAGGTAAATTATAAAGAATGTCTGTATCAGGGGAAGGGTCTTGTTGGGCATAGAAGGAAACCAGAATGGTTGTGACCCCGAATCTTAATCGAATCAAGAGCTAAAATGCAAAAAAAGCCGATAAGGCAATTTGCCCTACCGGCTTTTTCCTCTTAAAGAGGTGAACCTTAACTTTGCGATGAAGCGATTATTTCAATGTAGAATGAATTTCAGCACATTGAGCATTAGAAACCAGGATTTCTTTCGCGAAACCCTTGCGGCTCTGGTTCATTTGACTACGATAAACTGCATCAGAGTTTTCGCCCTGACAGTCGCCCGGAACCAGTCCGTGAACTTGAGCTTCTTCAATCGTTCTAGCGGCTTTCCAGCTTTGTTCAGTTTGCGACTGGCCGAATTGGTAGTCACCACCACCAGCCCCCGTGTTTGAATTAGCTCTTGAACTACCTGCTCCAGAAGCCAGGTTGACCGCGTTAGTAATAACCCGGGCATTTGCTCCGAATTGCATCACGGTCTGCCCAACACCCATTACACTTGCATCAGATTGACCATAACTCCCCGGAATTACGTCATCTGCCGTAGCTACGGAACCCAATGCCATGAAACTTAAGAATGCGCTTACCGCTACGAAAAAAATTACCTTTTTCATTACTTGCCTCCCCAACTGATGATTGGAAAAAAAATCATTAAACTAAACAAGCACTACCTAACAAAATGAATTGACTCTTGTAGGAGTCAACTGATTAATAAATTTCAGAATATCCTAAATATAATGGTCATTTCTCCTACTTGTAAAATAGGCTGAAACGAACCGTGGATGTCAGGATTTATAACCTTATAGCCCCCATTTGTCAATAAAAAATCGGTTCTTCCTGTAAACCGGATAAAGCACAGATCGAATAAAGTTTTAAATGAAAGTTGCTTTGTTAATAACCTATTGAAACAAAAGGCATATAAAGGCTTATATTTTTATTTGTTGGCGATTTAAAAAAACGGCGTTGTGTTTTGGTTTGGTGGATTCGGTCTTTAGCAGGTTGCTGAAAAACTATTAGGCATGTCATTTTATGAGTGTTAGCAAAGACTCTCGTCTCTTGCTTTTCAGAGAACTTTGAGATCCTTCGTCGCCGGAGCCTGTCCTGAGCGAAGCCGAAGGAGCTCCTCGAGGATGACGTTTGGGAAGTTTTTCAGCAACCTGTTCGGGAGAATTTTCCTAAACTAAAGGGAAAACTGGATAAGTGGTTTCAAATTTGTATAATGAAAAAGTGGTACGGTGAATTACAAACAAATCAAAATATATTTTCATGTCTTTAAAAAAACTTTTTACATTGGATGAGGCCAATTCCCTGGTTCCCAAGTTGCTGGGCTGGGTTCCTGAAATTCAAAAGTTATCCGCTTCAATGAATCGAGATTTCCCAGATATCCGCAATGCTCGCGAAAACGCCAAGTGGAATGGCGGAAGTGTTGAGGGGGTTGAGTACCTGAATGTAGTTATGAAATATAATTATTTGATCCAGCAGATTGAATCGGCCGGTTGTGAGGTCAAGGGGGTTCGTGAGGGCTTAGTGGATTTTCCCACTATCCGGGAAGGCCGAGAAGTCTATCTTTGCTGGAGAATGCCCGAAAGAGAGATCCGGTTTTGGCATGATCTTCATTCCGGTTTTGCCGGACGCCAGCCTATTTAGCCTTTTTACTGTTCTCTCGGAAAATTTTACGAACCTGCTGGACAATTTTGGAATTTCCCACCACGGCGGTTCCTTCTTCAATGCTGGCGCGGCTACCCGCGAAGTTCGCGAAACGGCCCCCAGCCTCCTGAACCAGGATTTTACAAGGAGCGTAGTCCCATATTTTGGCAAGCGGGTCCACCATCACATCCACAACACCTCTTATTGCCATTAAGTGACCAAACGCATCGGGGTAGGTTCTCACGATCTCGGCTTCCTGGTTCAGGCGGTTGAAAAGGAAGGTGCATTTTTCGCTACGAAAACAATAATGGTCTGCCACTGCGACAAAAGCTCCTTTTAGGCGGGACTGTGAAGAAACTCTAAGCCGCTGTCCATTTGCAAAGGCACCTTTTCCTTTTACTGCCCACGCAGTTTCCCCCAGGGCCGGGAGTTCGATGATGCCCAAAACCGGTTCCCTCTTGTGCAGGAGGGCTATCATGGACGCGAAAAGGGGCAGTCCCCTTACAAATGACCGGGTTCCATCGACAGGGTCGATAGTCCAGACCCATTCGGCATCCGGGTTGTGACTGCCGAACTCCTCTCCTATGATCCCGTGGTCAGGGAAATGTTGGGAAATTTTTTTACGCAGAATCTCTTCGGCATTCCGGTCCGCGATAGTGACAGGACTCTGGTCATCTTTCAGGTCGACGGAAAACTCTCCTCGGTACCATTTTAAAACTTCTGCCTTCGCGGGTTTCATCATGGATAATGCGACATCTTTAATTTCCAGTAAATTCATGACTGAAATAACCTTAGGGTTAACAAAACTTCCGGGTAAGAAGGCGAGCCGGGGAGAATATCGTTGCTTTAATCACTGTTTAAATTATAATCGTCCATTCACATTCGTCTATTTGAAGAAAATTATTGCTTTATATAGGGCTAAAAAAATATGCGTGACAAGAATTTAATGATTGCAATTATAGGTTGTTTTGCGATTGCCGTTTTATTTGTTGGGGTCATCATCTGGGAGATAAAAAAATCCATTGACCACGATGAGAGAGTACAACAAATATCCAAAAAAGCCAATTATGTGGAAGTTGCTGACAACCGGGATTTCAGCATCTATGAAACCCTTGTCGGCGATGATGCACGGGAAATGATTTTGGTGCCTGAAGGTATTTTTTCCCGCGGGTCCGACTCAGGAGGCTTTGACGAAAAACCCATGCAGGAAGTTTACCTCGATGCATTTTTTGTGGATAAATATGAGGTGAGCGTGGAAGCGTATAACCAGTATCGCAAGGCGGCCAATTATGTAGAGCCTTCGGTTCCGTTTTTTCAAGGGGACAGTGAGGTTATGAAGGTTCCCCAGCATGCGGTCGTTGGAGTTTCCTGGAATGATGCGGTCAACTATTGTGCCTGGGCCGGTAAAAGGCTTTTGACGGAGGCGGAGTGGGAAAAAGCGGCGCGGGGGACTCACGGACTCAAATATCCATGGGGGAACAAGATCCTCCCAAAACGCGCTAATTTAGCTGGAACGGGTGATGGATACCCTTATATGAGCCCGGTGGGAAGTTATCCTATGGGGCGAAGCGTTTATGGGATTTATGATATGGCAGGCAACGTTTCGGAATGGGTCGAGGATTTCTACGACCAGTTTTATTATAAAAATGCTCCTATGATGAACCCGACCGGCCCTGAGAAAAAGCAGAACCACGTTTTCCGGGGCGGCTCGTGGGATGCGAGAGGCGTGGACATCCGTACTGCCAAACGTTTTGCCGCTTCGCCTGGAAGAAAGGATGGTATTCTGGGCTTCCGTTGCGGTCGTTCAAAAAACCCTAAATAACCCCGGGCCGCGCCCGGTGGGACAGGCTCCACGCCTTTGGCGGTCGCGTTAGCGTCACCGCCTCATTGCCACCGGCGGTTACGCCGGTTTGCTAGCCAGAGAAATATATTGCAAGTTACCAGCGAAGGTTCTCCGCCGCCCCGAATCTGGATTTTCCTGTTTTTTTTCGTTTCCGGTGCGACCGGGTTGATCTATGAAGTGGTGTGGACCCGTTTGCTCACTTTGGTGATGGGAAACACCCACTATTCCATCGCCACCGTCCTGACCGCGTTCATGGGAGGACTTGCCTTAGGGAGTTATGCCGGGGGCAAGGTGATTGACAGGAGGTTTTTAAACCCCTTAACCGCCTACGCCTTCCTGGAGTTGGGAATCGGTTTATATTGCCTACTCATTCCCAGCCTGATTGATTTGGCTTTCCCCGTATTCAAGTGGATTTACCTCAATTTGGGAGATTCTTATACCCAGGCCAGTCTGGCTCGCTTCTTTATTTGTGTGGCGATTTTAATCGTTCCCGCCACTTTCATGGGTGCGACCTTGCCGGTGCTCAGCAAGTTTGTATCTCGGGATGAAGCCCATATCGCAAAAGATGTGGGAACTTTATATTCCATTAATACCTTTGGTGCGGTTTTTGGGGCCTGGTCTTCGGCGTTTGTGTTCATGCGCCTTTGGGGAGTCCAATCCACTATCTGGATGACGGCCCTGTTGAACCTTGCCATTGCCGCTGTTATTTTTCTGGTCTTCAGGCCTCCTTTAAAAGAAAAAGGTGTCGCTCACGATGAAGGTAAGAGCCCAACTCTGGATAAAAGAGAAAAATTAATCCTCTTGAGCTTCGGGCTTTCGGGCATGGTTGCTCTGGTTTACCAGGTGGCCTGGAACCGTATTTTGTCTCTTTTGTTGGGTTCCTCCGTCTATGCCTTTAGCCTGATTCTGACGGTCTTCATATTGGGGCTGGCTTTGGGGACGGCCAGCTTTTCCCAGCTCTTATCCAGGTTCGGTGACCTGATGAAGGTCTATGGGTTCACTCAGATAACTATAGGAATATCTTCTCTTTTAGTCATCCCTTTGTTTGGCTCTATCCCTTTTGTCAATCGCTGGGTTTATGAAAATTGGGGATTGCAATTTGAGTTCATCCAATTGACAAATTTCCTGATCATTTTTGCTCTGCTTTTTATCCCTACCTTTTTTATGGGAGCTCAGTTTCCCTTGGTCATTAAACTGATGGCTCGAAAACTGGAAAGCCTGGGTCGCCATGTGGGCCGAACCTATGCCTGCAACACCATCGGTGCCATTGTGGGATCATTTGTTGCGGGTTTTATCCTGATCCCTGAATTGGGATTGCAGACCACTCTCATAAGCGCGGTGTTTCTGAATGTTCTGCTGGGAACTGCGATAATCATGCTGGGAGCCCGGCTCAACCTTGGCGTGAAAACCTACGTTCTACCGGTATTTTTGGTTTTTTGCGTATTGGCGGCAAAATCCATTGGGCCGTGGGATAAATCTGTGATTTCCAGCGGCTCCTTTATGCCTTACCGCATTGCGGATCTTAAAGCAGCTGAGTTGAAGAAAAATAAAATTCTTTTCTTCAAGGAAGGGATGCATACAACGGTGACCACCGAACTTTCCGTGTCCGGGAATATTTTCCTGCGTGTGAACGGAAAGACCGATGCCTCTCTGGCTCTTGATATGCGGACGCAATTGCTTTCCGGTTATCTTCCCATGCTGTTTCATCCCGATCCTAAATCTGCCCTGGTGATCGGGCATGGTAGCGGAATTACCCTGGGGGCGGTGGAACAGTTTCCCGTTGATAAGATCACGCTTGTCGAGATTTCCCCAACAGTCATTGAGGGTTCCCGGTTTTTTGATCCCTTTAATCACCATGCACTGGATGACAAGAGAATGACCCTGAAACTCGAAGATGGTCGCAATCATATAGTTCTGTCTAATGACAGCTATGATGTGATTATTTCGGAACCTTCCAACCCTTGGATTTCGGGGGTGGGGGCTTTATTTACCGTGAACTTTTTCGAATTGCTGAAGAAGCGGTTGAATCCGGGTGGGGTGGCCTGCATCTGGGTTCATACCAATATGTCGCCAGATAGTTTTAAATCCATTATCCGATCCTTCAGTGAGGAGTTCGCCTTTGTGAGTATGTGGGAATCCATAGCGGGAGACGATTACCTGCTGATCGGGTCTGAAGAGGAATACGGCTTGTCCTATGAAAAAGCCCGCCAATATTTGTCAGACGAAACGGTCGGGCGCGATTTACGCCGCATCGGCATCAATAATGTCCCGGACCTTTTGAGCTTGATGATAATGTCCCGAAAAAAACTGCTTGAGTTTAGTGTCTCGGCCCCCTTGCATACCGATGATAATTCCTTGCTCGAGTTCAACGCTCCAGAATATGTTTATAAAGATGAGCGGGCGGTTTTGGTCAGGCAGTTGACACCCTTTATCAAACTGGAGCCTGAGTTTGTTCGCTTTTCGCAAACCGATGCCGACATCCGTGAAAAGGTGATGGCTAAGCTTTTAAAGTTGCAAAGGTCTGAAAGCCAAATTGAAGATATAAAGAAGAAGGCCGAAGTGGAGAGGCTTTTGGACCAGGCTATGGAGGCGTTTAATGTCGGCGACATCAGCCGGGCTCTGCAAAGCTATAAGAAGATCCTGATATTGGACCCTGAACATGTGATGACCTATTACAACATGGGTAATATTTTTCTTGAACTCAAGTTGGTAGATCAGGCCGAGTCTGCTTATCGAAGTACTCTTGAGATCAACCCGTTTTATGTGTTTGGCTCCATTGGTTTAGCCAGGCTCCATGTATTTTCCGGCCAGCCCGACAAGGCCATCAAGGTTTTGCATGATACGTTGAAGTGGTATGCGGGGGATCAGGATGTCAGCCTGTATCTTGGCCTGGCGTATGCGTTTAAAAAGGATGCTGCAAGGGCCATTAAGGAGCTTAATAAATCATTGGAGTGGGATCCGGATTTTCCACCAACCCATTATTACTTGGGGGTCCATTATCAAACCCGGAATCCCGGATTGGCCAAAAAACATTTAGAGACATTTTTGCAGTTGGAACCCTCACGGCCGGGTTATGAAAATCTTAGGCCGAGAGCAGAGAAAATATTAAATAAACTTTAGCGTATCTTTATTTATTCGGTGATTTTTTCTAAGGCAATTCGCAAGCCCTTATTATAAGGGCCACTCATGCTAGCAATTTTTAGAGATGTCCTTTAAATGGGAAACTGGTATACTTAGTAACGATTACTCCTCTTGGTCGATGACCCTGCCGGAAATATTTCCCAGTAACTAAAATTCAAGGTCCAATGCCCGGAAAAATTAGAGCTCTGTGGTACTTATGTATGGTCGTCATTATTGCCGGCTTTTTGGTGCTTGCTGTCCGAGGTGAGATGGGTAAAGCCAGTGAGCAGGCAGAAGCGGCATATCAATTAGCGGCTGAAAAACAAAAGGAAGTAGCTGGGAAAACAATTAAAATAGATCCGGTCAAATTAATTCGTGAGCTGAACGCGCTGGGTAAATACTCGGAAGCTGTGGATATAGCTCGGAAAGCCGGCGAAAGGAATCCTGACCATGCCGAAATCCAGACTTGGTGGGGGATTTCTCTAGTCAAGATGGGTAAGAGAGCGGAAGCCATCGACCATTTTATTCTTGCATCAAAAAAAGACCCCACCGATGAAAAAGCCCATCTATATTGGGGGTTGACGCTGGCAATGGATAAAAAATTTGAAGATGCCATTAGCCATTACAGGATAGTGCTGGAGATCAACCCTGAGCACAGTAACGCTTATGCCTATTGGGGAACATCCCTGAGTGCCTTGGGAAAGTTGAAAGAGGCTGTTTCCAAATTGGAAGAGAGCTTGATGTTAAACCGGTTCAACAGCCAGGCTTATGAAATCCTGATTGATGTTTTATATCAACAACAGAAATACGAGCGTGCTTGGGAAATGGTTCATAAAGCCCAGTCCGATAATGTTTCCCTGCAACAGAGTTTTATAGACCGTTTATCGAAGGTTTTTTCAGAACCAGCCCAAAATCCTTGAAATGTTGAGGGTTTTAAAACGACTAACCTGGAATTGGCACAGGAAATGCATTTTTATTGAACCAGAGGAATTGTGTCAAAATTGTGAACACTGAAAATTCTGCTTGAAATTAAATGGATTAGAGGTTAAGTATTAGTTGTCAGTAATGCTAACCAGGGTCTTTCCAGCAATCGGTTATTTACAAACTGGGGTTTCCAATACATTCAGTTTTTACAGGAAATGCTGATGAGAGATTTTAAAAAAATAGGAAAGGGCTTTTTTCTCTCAGTATTCTTTTTGGTTTTTGGGTTTTCGTCTTTTTCCTGGGCCAGTGGATCGGATCTTGATTCCGAGGTGCCTAATTTCATTACTGCAATAGATGATGATGTCATCGCGCAAACCTCAGAAGTTACCATAAAGCTTGAAAAGAGGATTCCCAGAAGCCTTGATAATTCTTCGTCTATTGAAACGGCTCAGGGAATAGTCAAATCCTCTCAGGACCCGGAAGACTACGAAGACATGGAAGATCCTTTTGCTGGCGATACCCAAGATCTGCCCATAATGTCAGACCCTTTTGAAGGTTATAACCGTTGGATGTTCGGGGTCAATGAAACCATATACGACAATGTGCTGGAGCCGGTTGCCAGGGGTTACCGGAATACAGTGCATGAGAACCTTCGCGTTGCGTTGAAAAATGTTTTTTCCAATGCCATGGCTCCTGTCAAATTTGTCAGCAGCTTGATTCAGTTGGATTTTGAAAAATCCGGCCGGGTTCTGGCACGAACCTTGATCAACACGACATTCGGGATAGGCGGGCTGGCGGATGTGGCCGGTGAAGAATATGGTATCAAAGACGTCAACGAAGATTTTGACCAGGCTATGGGGTCCTACGGTGTGCCAACGGGACCCTATGTGATTCTGCCGCTTTTTGGACCTTCTACTGCTCGAAACATATTTGGGCGGGCGGCGGACTCTATCATGAGTCCAACCTTTTTATTTGCTCCCGGTTCCGTCAGTGTTGGCCTTGCTGTTGAGGAAAATATCAATGCGGCCTCGTTTATCGTGGAGGACAAAAAGCAGTTAGAAGAAAGCGCTTTGGATGAGTATGAAAGCGTTCGCGATTTTTTTCAGCAGTACCGGCATGGATTGGTAAAAAAGTAGATTTCCTGTAGTTCCCCTCCTTCCTTTTGTTTCCCATCTTTTCTCGTTTATCCCTGCTTCTTTTTCTTGTATCCTGCCTCTTACAGAAGAGCTTTGCATAACCCGTCATTGCGAACAAAGTGAAGCAATCCAGCAAAACTCTGGATCTACCCCTTCGGGGCATGCGTGATATCCTCTTCAAAACCTTCATGCCCTGAAAGGGTAAAAGCTAAGGTTAAATATAACGGCCACGCTGCTTTGCTGGTTCGTTACCAGAAAGGTATTTTTATTGTGTCCGATTCAGATATTTCCAATCGTTTGAAGAACGAAACCAGTCCTTATTTGTTGCAACACGCCAGTAATCCGGTTGATTGGTATCCCTGGGGCTCGGAGGCTTTAAAAAAAGCCGAAGCGGAAAACAAGCCTATTTTCCTCAGTATCGGATACTCCGCCTGCCACTGGTGCCATGTCATGGCCTATGAATCATTTGAAAATAACGAAATCGCAAAAATCATGAATGAGAAGTTTATCAATATCAAGGTGGATCGTGAAGAGAGGCCGGATGTAGATGCCTTGTATATGAAAGCCCTGGTGACATTGACCGGTCATGGTGGGTGGCCGCTCAGTATGTTTCTCACTCCCGATCAGAAACCTTATATGGGCGGAACCTATTTCCCCCCGTTTGCTAAATATAACCGTCCTGGTTTTGCCGAGGTCCTGCAACAGGCGCACGATCTATTCAATAGTGACAAGGAGAAGCTGATAACCCGGTCGCAAAATATTCTGCAGAAGATTTCCTTGGAAAACCGGGCAGGCACGGCCCGAGGCGTTCCCCATGATCAGTTGATTCAAGGAGCGGTGGAAATTTTGTCAGACAGGTTTGATGAGGATTATGGCGGATTCGGCTCGGGAATGAAATTTCCCGAACCTATGCACTACACCCTTTTATTGCGGTATTGGGCCCAAACCGGAGATTCCCTGGACATTCTTGACAAGAGTTTGACTGCCATGGCGGAAGGCGGATTGTTTGACCAGTTAGGCGGCGGGTTTCACCGTTATTCGACCGATCGTAAATGGAGGGTTCCCCACTTCGAAAAAATGCTCTATGACAATGGACTTTTAGCCAAACTTTTTCTGGATATGTTTCAGACCACTAAACAGGATATTTATCAAATCACAGCGAGAGAAACGTTCTCCTGGCTTTCCCGTGAAATGACTTCTCCGGAGGGAGCGTTTTATGCCAGCCAGGACGCAGACTCGGAAGGGTGTGAAGGAACCTACTACACATGGGAATTGAAGGAGATTATGAACCTGTTGGGTCCCAAACATGCCAAGGTATTTGCCAGGGCTTACGGGCTGGTTCCTCGTGGCCATGTTGACGGGCGCAATGTCCTGCATATCAGCGAACGGATCGAACAGTTGGCCGAGGCCGAAAGCATTGCTATTTTTGAAGCCGATCACATTATAAAAAAGGCCAGGGAAACTCTTTTTCAGGCGCGTGAAAAAAGGCCCAAACCCGCCCGCGATGAAAAAATAATCACCGCCTGGAACGGACTCATGATTACAGCCCTGGCGCATGGGGCTTCGGTACTAGGGGATTCGAGTTATCTGGATTCCGCTACCCGCTCAGCCGATTTCATCTGGTCCAGGCAATGGGATGCCGAAACACGAAAACTGTTGCGGGTTTATAAAGACGGGCAAAGTAAGATCAACGGATGCTTGGACGACTACGCCTATTTTCTGCAAGGACTGCTCGCACTTTATGAAGCCGGGTTGGACAGCAAGTGGATTGCGCGCGCCAAGGACCTGGCAAATGCCATGATTGCAGAATTCTGGGATGAGAAAGAAGGAGGATTTTTCCTTTCCGGTCAGTCAGGCGAACAGTTAATATCCAAACTAAAAAATCCTGCCGATGAGGCCCTGCCATCTGCCAACGCGGTGGCGGCTCTGGTCTTATTGCAACTTGGGCGACTCACGGGAGAAGAAACATATACCCAAAAAGCAGAAGAAACTTTGCAAGCTTTTCAGGCCATGATGGAAAGAAGTCCTGCCGGGTTCACCGGCCTTTTGTCAGCTATGAGCGCGTTGAACCTTCCGCCTGTTGAGGTTGTGTTTGCCGGGCCGAGGGATCATTCTTCCTTCGATGAAATGTTAAAAGTCCTGCACACCGATTACCGTCCCAATAAAGTGGTTATTTGGAATGAGAAAGAATTCACAGGAGATTTACTGCCACTTGCACAAGGAAAAACTGCGGAAAAAGGTGAGCCCACCGTTTATCTTTGCCAGAAAAATACCTGCCACGCTCCGGTGCAATCCGGCAAGGCTCTGGATAAACTTCTCGATAGGCCGCAAGAGATTCGCCTGAATATTTTTGATCAGGAAAAAAAGAACGCCAAGATCCTGGAACAGGAACAGGCAAACTTCATGGGCGTGATGGGTAATATCTTCCAGCAGGTCGGCATCCAAAAGCCCCCCACTAATCGTGAGGATAAATAGCAATAGCCAGCGTGACGCTGGACCTGGGATAGCAATAGCTCGTTGCGCCGAGAGAACGTTTGACAGCCTGCAATGGTTTTTAAATCACCCCAGCCCCTCTTTGTAAAAGAGGGGTCCATTGAAGCTCTCCCTTCCACGTTAGCGGGTAAAAATCCGTCTCTGCAAATAAATTTCGATGGTGTTTTTGGCGTTGCTGGCTACGGCGATATCACTCATGCCGCTATGGTTGTAGTCGCCGCTGGTGATGGCCAGCACGGTGCCGCCTGCGACCACATAATCACGGGTGGGGTATTTGAATGTTTCATTGCGATTGCGGATGACAATCGAGAAAGTGCTGGACCTCGAATTGGCGACTGCGACATCTTTCAATTTGTCCGGGTCGAAATGCCCGGTGGTGAGCGCGAAAGGTCCGCCTCCGCCTGAAAAGGCGATAGGGTCTTTGAAACTGCCGTCCCCGTTCGAATAGAGCAGGTACAAATTGTCTCCCTGCCCTGAAGCAAAAACCAGGTCAGTTTTGCCATCGCCATTCATATCACTGGCCACCACCACGAGAGGTGCCAGCGTTTTAGCCAGCCGTTTGGGTTGCTGAAAAGTTCCGTCCCCGTTCCCCATATACAGCCGAATGGAACTGGCGCCGGAACTGTTGACAGCCAGGGCAATATCGAGGTGTCCGTCTGCATTAAAATCTTCTGTGACTCCGGAAAAGGATCGGGACCCAGTCTGGTAAGTGGTACCTTTTCTAAAATAGCCATCTCCTGTACCCATATACAATTCCATTTTGCCAAAGGTCAGGGTGACGGCGGCATCGAGTTTGTTGTCGTGATTGTAGTCTCCCAGAATAATATTTAACGGGATTCTTCCGGTGCGGGTGGGAATGGGTTTCCTGAAACTTCCGTCACCGTTACCTGGGAGCACGACAAACATATCTGCACCCCGGGCGTTGACCGCAAGGTCGGGAAAGCCATCCCGATTAATATCTCCTGCCGTCGACATAGTAGGTTCGGCGGCTACATTTATATTTAAAGCTGACTGAAAACTGCCATCGCCTTTACCGTAAAGGATAGTGAGAGTGTTATTTGTGGTATTAGCGGAAATCAGGTCCGGCTCTCCGTCCAGATTCAAGTCGGCGGTTAATAAATGAGCCGGGCTTTGGCCCACCGCCATGACATCAACTTTGTAGAACAAGTCAGGCGGCGCTTGGGGGAAGTTGCAGGCAGGCAGGAGTAGTACCATCATCACAAAGGCACCCCTCCATGACAGACATTTTAAGGCCATTTGAAAATCTCTTGATTTTGTAGCGTGACTATGCAAGTATTCCTCTTTTGTGTGAAATCTATTATATAGTGAATAGGTAGAAGTAAATCCATTCATATTGTTTGCGCATATTTGCGCATTTTAACCCCTCGCTCCAGATTAACTCTGGGGCTATTCTTAACCCATGAGGAGGTACGCATTGCGATCTTACCAGAGTGTCCTGATTCTTAAACCCGATATTGACGAGTCCCGTGCTGATGAGGCCCTTGAAAAAATAGGCGAGTTCATCAAGAGTAATGGCGGGGCGTGCCTTAAAATCGAAAAATGGGGTAAAAAACGTCTTGCCTATCGGATAAAGAAAAATAGATTTGGGATATACCTGAATATTTATCACACCCTTGATTCCGCTAAAACTACTGACCTGGAAAGTAAATACCGGCTGTTCGACTTGATCATCAAATTTATGCTGCTCCGGTTGACAGATGGTGAACTGGAGAGAGCACTAGGTAATGAAACGGAAGAGGCTGAAGGGGAAGAGGGCAAAGTCGCGGATAGTAGTGATACTAAAGAAGGCTCCTGATTAACCAAGAGACTGTAAGGATCTGATATGGCTTCATTCAACAAGGTACTTCTGATGGGCAACCTGACTCGGGACCCGGAATTACGTTACACCTCAAGTGGTGCCGCAGTTGCCAGTTTTGGTTTGGCGGTCAACCGCAAGTTCAAGCAGGGCGAGGAATGGAAAGATGAGGTCTGTTTTGTTGATATCACAGTTTGGGCCAAGCAAGGTGAAAATTGCGCCCAATACCTGAATAAAGGCAGTCTGGTTTTTCTTGAAGGCCGGTTAAATTACCAGACTTGGGAGACAGATGGCCAGAAGCGGAACAAACTTGAAGTGGTCGCCAATAATGTCCAGTTTTTGACCCGTCAGGGGGATAAAGTGAGTATGGATACGGGTTCTGCGTCCAGTCCACCGGCCGACGATATTCCATTTTAATAAAATAATTAAGAAGAAGGTAATTATGTCTGAAACCAACACCACAAAGCGTTCATTTTTTTCTCACAAGATTTGCAGGTTTTGCAACGATGATCAAAGCAAGGTTTATATTGATTTTTTTGATATCAAGGCCTTGAAACCGCTGATTTCCGAAAGGGGCAAGATTGTGCCTTCACGAATATCAGGAAATTGTGCCAAGTGCCAGAGGATTTTGACTCGGGCAATCAAAAAAGCCAGAAGCATTGCCTTGTTGCCGTTTGCCGTTGAAAATTAGTTTTGGCTGAGCCGTTGCAACCTAAAAACCTACTGGTGCCTGTAGTTCTTGTTTTTGTTGTTTTCTTTGCTTTGATGGTTTTTCCTCCATTGGGGGCGTTGATTGGGGTTTTGTCCCCTTTCCCTCTTGTCTTTATATATCTGCAAAGGGGCAGGCAGGTTGGCTTTGCCCTGATGGCGTTGGTTTTTGTGGTGCTCCTGTTATTGGTCGGGGCGAATCAGGCAATGTTGTTTTTAGCTGAATATGCGCTGATGGCCTTGTTGTTGGGAGAGATGATCCGAATCCAGTTGCCGGGTGACAGGTGCATAGCCATAAGTGCTTTGGCTTCGGGTTTAGTATCGATCGTACTTTTATTGGTCTTGTTTAGCGATCAGGATACTTCAGTTAAAGAGTTTTTTGAGGGGCAAATGCGCGCCCATTTTTCCCTGTCAATGGAAGCTTTCGAGTCCGTAGGTGAGAATAAAGCGGAAGTCGCGGATATGAAGGCCTTCGCAGAACAAACGGCAGAAACTTTTGCGGCATCTTATCCGGCTTTTTTACTTATCGGGTCATTGATCGGTTCAGCTGCCAATTACGCACTGATTCGGATCGCCTGGACCCGGCTTTATGGGCCGGGCCTGTTTCCTGGAGTCGCATTCTCCGAGTGGCTTTGCTCAGAGAACTTGATTTGGGGTTTCATATTGTCCGCCGCGGCTTTGTTCCTGGGGCAGGGCATGATTGCGGATGCAGGGCTGAATGTTTTTCTGGTTGTGTTTGTTATCTATTTCACCCAGGGGCTCAGTATTGTCGTGTATTTTCTGAAAGCCAGGAATGTGCATGTTTTCTTTTGGTTTGTTCTTTTTATATTAATATTTGTGCAACCTCTTTTAATAGGTTTGGTGGCTGGATTAGGAGTGTTCGATATCTGGGCGGATTTCAGAAAGCTGAGGAAAGCTTCGGATATATAGGGTGAAAACACTCTGATCCTGATGAAAGGAAAAATTTATGAAGTTGTTGTTAAAGGAAGATGTGGATGGCCTCGGGTTCTGTGGCGACGAGGTAGAGGTTAAAGACGGGTATGGCAGGAATTTCTTGATCCCTAAGGGCAAGGCTTTGCTTGCGACTCCCAATAACCTTAAGGCTTTTAATCATCAAAAACGTGTGGTTCAGTCCAAGGTTAAAAAGGTGATTGCAACAGTACAGGCTATTGCTGATGAAATTGCAAAGGTGACCTGCACGGTTAAGAAAAAGGTTGGCGATACTGGGAAAATGTTTGGCTCTGTAACGGCGCAGGAAATTGCTGATTTACTCAAAGTCCAGGGTGTTGATATTGACCGACGTAAAATTCAGATTGCCGAGCCGATTAAAAAAGCCGGAGAATATAAAATTCCTGTCAAACTCCATTCGGCAGTGACGGCAGAAATCAGGCTTGTTGTTGAAGCGGAGCAGGAAGTTGCAGCATCCGCCGAGGAGCTTTCCGAACCTGCCGCGTCTGCACCGGAAGCTGAACAAGAGAAGGAAGCTAAAGAATAAAAAGGCTCCTGCTAACCGCCACGATGCGTGGGGCCAGCTTGCCCCTTGGCAGGGGAAGCCGGTAGCGCAATGATTCGTCAAGCCGAGTTAACCTACTGTTCGCCGATAGAGTTATTGCACATTGTGTCCAGCGTCATGCTGGCCACGGGAGTGGGCTGATACCCCGATAGAATTATGGCTGATACCCTGACCGACATTTCTCTGAATAAATTGCCTCCTTATAACAAGGAGGCAGAACAGAGTGTTTTAGGGGCTTGCCTGCACTCCGAAGACGCGATCGCCAAAGCCCTTGAAATTCTGAGGGAAGAAGACTTCTATAAGTCTACCCATAGGAAAATTTTTGCTGTTATGCGGGGACAGTTTGAGGCCAATGAGCCGATAGATGTCCTTGCGTTGGCAGACCAGCTCAAAAAGAAAAATGAGCTGGAAGAGGTAGGAGGTATCGAATACCTTGGCCTTCTTGAAGATTTTGTGCCAACTGCTACAGCGGTGGTCCACCACGCTAAAATCCTCCGAGAGAAAAAAATCCTCCGCGACCTGATTCAAACTGCTACGGAGATTGTTTCCAGTAGTTACAGCGATAGCGAAGATGTGGACACTCTGCTTGATAAAGCCGAGCAATCTATTTTCGAGATCTCTGAGAAAAGATCCAAACCCAGTTTTGTCAAACTCCCTGAGATCGTTAAGAAGGGGTTGTCGGATCTGGAAAAACTCTCCCAGGAACCGGGAATGGTTACAGGAGTGCCTTCCGGCTTTACCGATTTGGATAATAAGACAGCGGGTTTTCAGCCATCGGATCTGATCATTCTGGCGGCACGGCCCAGTATGGGTAAAACCAGTTTTGCTCTGGATATTGCCCGGTTCGTATCCTTAAACAAAAAAATTCCCACTGCTTTTTTTAGTCTCGAAATGTCGAAGCAACAATTGGGGATGCGGCTTTTGTGCTCGAAGGCACAGGTGGACTCGTCCAAAGTCCGCACCGGTTATCTGGCTAAAAGTGATTGGCCTGAATTGCATAAGGCAGGTGCGGAGCTTGCCGAAGCACAGTTGTTCATAGATGACAGCCCGGCTTTGTCGGTGCTGGATATTCGTGCCCGTTCCCGCAGGCTTGCCGCCGAACAGCCTCTGGGGCTGATCATTATCGACTATATGCAATTGATGCAGGGCCGCGGAAAGATCGAGAGTCGTCAGCTGGAGGTCTCGGAAATATCCAGGGGACTCAAAGCCCTGGCCAAAGAGTTGAATATCCCGATACTGGCCCTTTCCCAGTTAAGTCGTGCGGTTGAGAGCCGGACGGATAAGCGGCCTCTCTTGTCGGACCTTCGGGAATCGGGTTCGATTGAGCAGGATGCGGATGTGGTCATGTTTATTTACCGCGATGTTGTGTATAATCCTGAGACAGATGATCCGGGTAAAACAGAAATTTTGATTCGTAAACAAAGAAACGGTCCCATTGGGGAAATATTCTTGCAATTTGAAAACCAGTTCACGCGCTTCTATAATAGTAGCCCCCGCATGGATGGTCCACCCGAAGAAGACTCTTCAAATTTTAATCCAGCCTTTTAATCGTAGATTTATTGTAACGGATAGACGGAGGTTGAAGTCTGACGCTATAGTTTGTTTTTTGCTGATATTTTTGATGCTTGGGCCATCCAGTATCCATGCTCAATCGCATCCCGGTATGGATGGTTTTCAGTTGCCTCCAAAAGCCAGAGGCGATTTTTACTTTTCCCAGGGCAAGTTTAAAGAATCACTGAAAATTTATAAATCAATTCTGCAGGATGGGGCCGATTCCGGGCCCATTTTCCGCAGCATGGTTAAGGCCTGGAATGCAATCGGGGCTCTGGACGAGGCAAAGAAATATTTAAGTGAATACCGCCAGTCTCACGAAAATTCATCCGCAGTTTGGTATGCGTTGGGCTACCTGCATTATTTAAAGGACGACGACATAAAAGCCGAAGAGTTATTGAAGCGGGCGACAGAACTGGATACTGATAATGGCTTGGCCTGGAATAATTGGGCGGCTTCTCTAGCTAAAGGTGAACACTTTCAGGAAGCGGTGGAAAAAGTGCGAACCGCGATTCGAACCAATCCGAAAGAGTTGATGTTTTTTCTCAACTTAAAAAAAATATATGAGGCGATGGGCGAAGGGCAACGATTTGAAGCGGAATATAATGACTTGGTGAAAGAAGGCACGGAAGCTCTGGTTTGGGGTTATGGAAAGACCCTTGCACGATCGTTGCGGCAAAAATCATTTCGTGAATATGCCAAAGGAAATACGACTGGAGCCATTGCCGGTTTTGAAAAAATTCTAGATATATACCGGCAAATTAATGATGTGAAGGGGCAGGTGCCTGCTTTATTTAGTCTGGGCTTACTCCATGAAGAAAGTGGAAACGTCCAAAGGAGCCAGGAGTTTTTCAAGCAGGTGTTATCGATCAACCCGGATCATATTCAGGCCCGAGAGAAAGTACGACCCATGAATTAGGTTTCGGCTTCCGGTTTAATGTATTTTTACAGTCATTGAAAGATATTATTATCGTATTTGGTTCGCTTTTCGGCTTGAACCGATTTAACTATTGACAAAAAAGGGGTTTAAACGATATTCTTTAGGGGATTTTGCGTTTTTCTAATTTCTATCAAGGAGGCAATGTGGGCAAGGACGAAGTTACCATAGTTATTTTTCCTGGATCATTGAGTACACCCAAAAAATTGCGTCTGCCAAAATGTTTGGTGAAATTTAGCATTCTTGTGTCTTTTGTTGTTTTAATAGGATTTCTAGGCTCTTCTTTCTATTTTATTCAGCAATATTTGAAGTTGCAGGGTAGTGAGGCAGAGTTGGTCAAACTTCGACACGAGTCGAAAATTCGCAAAATCCAGGTTGAAAAATTTACCCAGCAGGTAAAAAACTTTGAAACGGAAATGGTCCGGCTGGAACGTTTTGAGAAAAAGCTCCGGGTCATTACGGCTCTGGAAAATTCCCCTCGATCGATTGAGAAAAACTGGGGCGTTGGTGGTCCTTATGGATTGAGTACCAACAGCTTCACGACAGCTATGGGCCGGGGTGCAGCTAACATGGTGGAGCGATTATCTAATGGGCTGGATCACTTAGGAAAACAGGCTAAAATCCAGAGTATCAGTTTTCAGGAGTTGGATAATTTCTTTAAGAATCAAAAATCTTTACTTTCTTCAACCCCTTCAATTTGGCCCATTCGTGGCTGGGTAACATCCGGTTTTGGATTCCGAAAATCTCCCTTCACGGGTTTGAGGGAAAAGCATGACGGTTGGGATATTGCCGCACGAAACGGGTCTCCGGTGCTTACTACGGCTGATGGTGTGGTGGTGGTCGAAGGTAGAGAGTATGGCTATGGGAACTTGGTTGAGATAGACCATGGTTATGGCCGTGTTACGCGTTACGGACACAACTCCAAACATTTGGTCAAAGTGGGGGACAGGGTCAAGCGTGGACAGGTTATTGCGCTGGTTGGGAATACAGGGCGCAGCACCGGGCCTCATCTCCATTATGAAGTGTTACTCAATGGCGTGCCGGCCAATCCCAAAAACTATATTTTAGAAGATTAGTATCCAGTTGGCCGATTATTGAATCGGCAAAGCTCGAGTTGTTTACGCCCCCCCCACCCGATACCCCGAAATTTTCTGTGTGTATCCTTTTAGAGTGAGCTTCCCCAGGATTGTTATTTTTAAAACCCCAGGCTGTAAATTAATTTTAAGGATTTGATATGGTGTTTGGTTTTATCAAAAAGCTTATAGGTACCCATAATGACCGCGAAATTAATCGGATTCAGAGGCATGTGGAGGCTGTGAACGCCTTGGAAAACGAGATCAAGGCGCTTTCTGACGACCAGCTAAAAGCTAAAACACCGCAACTGAAAGACAAGTTGGCTAACGGTTCTACATTGGAGGAGATCCTGCCCGAGGCATTTGCGGTGGTCCGCGAAGCCAGTTGGAGAACGCTTGAAATGCGTCCTTTCGATGTGCAGATTGTAGGCGGGGTGGTTTTACACGAAGGAAAAATAGCGGAAATGAAAACCGGTGAAGGAAAAACCCTGATGGCAACCATGCCGGTTTACTTGAACGCTTTGACGGGAAAAGGAGTACATATTGTAACGGTTAACGACTATCTGGCTACCCGTGACAGCGAGTGGATGGGCAAGATTTACGAGTTTCTAGGTTTGTCCGTGGGTAAGATCTATCACGATATTCCTGAAGATGAAAGAAAGGCCG
>Ga0114996_10003497_pt1 | contig 19459 bp, 20 predicted proteins | sample ArcticOcean_MG_C_4_FD_87039 | JGI IMG/M metagenome (GOLD analysis project Ga0114996, IMG submission 87039) | Marine microbial communities from western Arctic Ocean - ArcticOcean_MG_CB4_134 | ecosystem: Environmental > Aquatic > Marine > Oceanic | place: Arctic Ocean: Canada Basin | collected...
CCCTTATTCTTGCCATTGCCGTCGACTGCAGCACGTGCCCAAGCCTGATCCTTGGTGTCGACCGTCAGAATTCCATTACCGATGATAAGACCCCGGTTCAACGCCAATTCGCTCAACCCGCGCGCGCTCTCACCGCAGACGATGTCGTAATGCGATGTCTCACCGCGGATGACACAGCCAAGCGCCACGAAAGCATCGTATGCGGGGCCGTTGCTCCGCTTGGCGGCAATCGAGATCGCAGTCGGGATCTCCAGCGCACCGGGCACCGAGACCCGGTCATAGGTAATCCCCCTGGCTTCCAATTCCCCGACCGCACCCCGAACCAGCTCGTCGGCGAGATCCTGATAGAAATTGGCATCGACAATCAGCACTCTCGTCATGGATTGGGTTCGTCCTGTTCGGGTTGCGTCGAGCGGCGCGCCATGATGGTCAGGCCATAACCTTCTAGGCCAACAACGGTGCGTTGCGAATTGGTCAGCAAAATCATGTCACGGATACCAAGATCAAGCAGGATCTGCGCACCGATACCATAATCTCGAAGTTCATTCTCGCTCCGGCGCCCCTCGGCTTGCGCCTTCAGCATGCTGCGCACCCGATCGGACAGCGCCGTCGGGGTCGGCTCACGGATGATCACCACGACGCCGCGGCCTTCCTCGGCGATTTTTGCCATCGCGGTCTGCACCTCGCCGCCGCCGCGTGATCCAGACTGGTCGCCCAGCACGTCCTCCATCACGTTCAGCGCGTGCATCCGCACCAGAACCGGAGCATCGCTGGTGATGTCCCCCTTGATCAGCGCGATATGCTCGGCGTAGGTGACCTTGTTCAGATACACGATCATCCGCCAATCGCCGCCATACTTACTGTCAAGCATGGTGTCGACCGACCGCTCGACAATGGTCTCGGTCCGGCGGCGGTGGGCGATTAGGTCGGCTATCGTGGCGACCTTGAGATTGTGCAACTGAGCGAACTGGATCAGGTCGGGTAACCGCGCCATGGTCCCGTCGTCCTTCATGATCTCGCAGATCACGCCGGACGGGTTCATACCCGCCATTCTCGCTATATCGACGACCGCCTCGGTATGACCAGCGCGCACCAAAGTTCCGCCATCGCGCGCGACCAATGGAAAGACATGACCCGGCGTGACGATATCCTCGCGACTAAGATCGGGGTCGACGGCGACCGAGATGGTGCGGGCCCGGTCATGCGCCGATATCCCGGTGGTCACTCCCTCGCGAGCCTCGATGGAAACCGTGAAGGCGGTCTCGTGCCGAGTCTCGTTGCGTGAGGACATCAACGGCAGACCCAGGCGTTCCACCCGGGACCGGGTCATTGACAGACAGATCAGCCCGCGCGCATGCATCGCCATGAAGTTGACGACCTCGGCCGTGGCCATTTCAGCAGGAATGCAAAGATCGCCTTCGTTCTCGCGACTTTCGTCATCGACCAAGATGAACATTCGGCCAGCCTTGGCCTCCTCGATGACTTCCTCGATCGAGGACAGCGCGCCCTGATAGACTTCACTCAATTGCTCAGGCGTCGCCATCGCGCGTTGCCTCCACTTGTTCCGTCAAGCGGGCGACGTAGCGCGCCAGCATATCAATTTCAACATTCAATCGGCTGCCCGGGCCCACATCGGCCAAAGTCGTCTCCTCCCAGGTGTGGGGAATAATGTTCACCCCGAACACGTCAGCCTCAACTTCATTGACAGTTAACGAGATGCCGTCGAGCGCCACAGACCCCTTCGACGCGATAAACCTTGATATGCGCCCTGGCACTCGGATCGTCAGGCGCCGGCTATCGCCTTCATCAATGAGCGAGAGTACCGTCGCGACGCCATCCACATGGCCTGAGACCATGTGACCGCCAAGCTCATCCCCTATGCGCAGGGACCGCTCAAGATTAATCCTCGAGCCGACCGACCATGCCCCCAGCGTCGTGTGATCAAGCGTTTCCTTGGAGATATCCACGGCGAACCAGTCTGCCCCCTTGTCGACAACCGTCAGACAGGCCCCGGAACACGCAATGGAAGCGCCATCGCTAATCGTCTGGGTTTCGTAGTGCGCTTTGACCACAGCACGCAGGTCTCCACGCTGCTCCAACGCCTCGACCGTGCCGACATCGGTGATGATTCCAGTAAACATGGTGATAAACTAGGGCCGCAGACGATAGGTTTCCACCATATCTTCACCGACCGGACGTACATCGATACGTTCGAACCTTGGCGCAGCCACCAGCGCGGCTACTCCCAACGGCTCCACCGCCGCCCTGCCGTCGCCGCCAATCACCATCGGCGCCCGAAACCAAACCAGTCGATCCACCAATCCCGCCGACAGGAAAGAGGCCGCCAGAAAGCCACCAGATTCAACTAAAACGCTAGTGATTCCACAATCTCCAAGCGCCCGCAAAGCTGCGTCCAACCCCACCTTGCCATCCTTCGTCTCGGCAACCCGGGCGACCTCGACCCCCTCCCCACGCAGAGCCGCGGCCGAGGCATCCGAAGCTCCCGCGGTAGTAATGATCATCGTTTTGATATTGCGCGCCGAACTCACCAGAGCACTGTTCAGCGGCGTCACCAGCCTAGAATCCAGCACCACCCGGACCGGCGTTCTCTGGTCCAGACCGGGCAACCGACAGGTCAGTGACGGATCATCTGCCAAAACCGTGCCGGTCCCGGTGAGTATCGCATCATGACGCGCCCGCATCAGATGTGCCAACCGCCGGGCCGGCTCGCCGGTGATCCATTGGCTTTCCCCGTCGCGCGTGGCGATCCGCGAATCGATACTCGCCGCCAACTTTAGGGTCAGCAGCGGTCGACCATCGCGGCCCCGCCGGATGAATCCCGCCAGAGCCGCGCCAGCCAACTCACCGCACACCCCGACGGTAACCGCAAGGCCGGCCGCCCGGAGGCGCTCAAATCCCTGACCGTCAACCCGCGCGTCGGGATCTTGGATTGCCGCGACCACCCTGACCACGCCGGCGGCGATCAGGGCATCAGCGCAAGGCGGAGCCTTACCGTGATGGGAACAGGGCTCGAGCGTGACATAGGCCGTTGCCCCAGCTGCCCCGGAGCCGGCCTGGGCCAACGCCACGGCCTCGGCGTGCGGCCTTCCGCCCGGTTGGGTCCAGCCACGCCCGACGATCCTATTGTCGCGCACTAAAACACAGCCTACCGACGGATTCGGCGCGACCTGCCCCTGGCCGCGGTTGGCCAACCGGAGCGCAACCGCATCCAGCCTTGGTCCGCGGCGACAGCGTCGGGGGAGCCCTTGTCTGGGATGCCATTGGCTAGCGTGCGCATCAGCAGATCGCCCAGGCCGCTAATCTTCCTCGAAGCGTCCCAGGTCTTCGACAAACTCCTCGAAGTCCTTGGCTTCCCGGAAATTGCGATAGACCGATGCGAACCTGACATAGGCGACCGGATCAAGATTGGCCAGCGAGTCCATGACCATCTCACCAATCACACTGGAGGGGATCTCCGCCTCGCCCATGCTTTCGAGCCGTCGTTGGATGCCGCTCACCATGCGCTCAACCCGGTCCTGATCAACCGGCCTCTTGCGCAAAGAGATTTGCACCGACCGCTCCAACTTGTCTCGATCGAACGGCGCCCGCTTGCCGTTTTTCTTCAAGATCGTCAGCTCGCGCAGCTGCACGCGCTCGAAGGTGGTGAACCTGGCCCCACAAGACGGGCAGAAACGCCGGCGACGGATCGCCGCGTTGTCTTCGGTCGGCCGCGAATCCTTCACTTGCGTGTCGTTATGTCCACAGAATGGGCAACGCATGCCTTCCCCCTCTTTATTTTTCCGACACGTCAACGACGAGCCAGGTTACGCACCGGTTCGATAGATTGGAAAGCGCGCACACAAATCCCGAACCGACTGCAGCACCATAGCCCCAACCTTCGGGTCAGCCTCTGCCCCGCCGGCGATGCTATCAAGAACGTCTCCAATCAGGTCCCCGATTTGAGCAAATTCCTTGGTGCCGAACCCGCGAGTGGTTCCCGCCGGCGTACCGAGGCGCACTCCTGAGGTGATCGTCGGCTTTTGTGGGTCAAACGGCACCCCATTTTTATTGCAAGTAATCCCGGCATGCTCAAGCGCCGCCTCAGCATCCTTGCCGGTTAAATTCTTCCGGCGCAAATCAACCAGCATCAAATGGGTGTCGGTGCCGTCGGAGACGAGATCGACGCCCCTCTCGACCAGTCGCGTCGCCAGGGTTTCGGCATTCGCAACAACATTTTCCGCATAGGTCCGGAACGACGGGCGCAAGGCTTCGCCAAAGGCCACCGCCTTGGCAGCGATCACATGCATTAGTGGTCCACCCTGCAATCCGGGAAACAGGGCCGAGTTGATTTTCTTGGCAATGCCCCCGTCATTTGTCAGAATCATTCCGCCACGGGGGCCGCGCAAGGTCTTGTGGGTCGTCGTGGTAACCACATGGGCATGGGGCAGCGGGCTGGGGTGCGCGCCACCGGCCACTAGCCCGGAGAAATGGGCCATATCAACCATCAGATAAGCGCCGACCGCGTCCGCAATTTCGCGAAAACGCTTGAAATCCAGCGTCCTCGGATAAGCCGAACCACCAGCAATGATCAGTTTCGGGCGGTGTTCCTCAGCCAACCGAGCCACCTCTTCAAAATCAATAAGGTGATCCTCGCGGCGGACACCGTACTGGATTGCGTTGAACCATTTACCCGACTGGTTCGGCGGCGCACCATGTGTCAAATGCCCACCGGCCGCCAATGACAGGCCAAGGATCGTGTCCCCCGGCTGCAACAGCGCCATAAACACCGTCTGATTGGCTTGCGCCCCGGAATGCGGCTGAACATTCGCAAACCCACAGCCAAATAATATCATAGCCCTCTCGATCGCCAGGGTTTCGGCGATGTCGACGAACTCACAACCACCGTAATAGCGGCGCCCGGAATAGCCCTCGGCGTATTTATTGGTCAGCACCGAACCTTGCGCTTCAAGCACGGCGCGCGAGACTATATTTTCTGACGCGATCAGCTCTATCTGGTCCTGTTGGCGCCCTAGTTCCTGGCTGATTGATCGAAACAATTCCGGATCGCTTTGTCTGACCGACATTTCAAAAAAGCCAGAGGAATGATCCGCGCTATCTTGTTGGCTTTTATCGTGCGTCGTTATTGCCGTCGTCATCATTGCTTCCGTATATTCAGATTTCGTTTAAGCGGCATTGCTGGCGTCGCCAAGATTGGGCGGCTCGGTGAGTTTGCGCACTCGCCGCGCGTGCCTACCTTCCCCAAACTCGGTTTGCAAGAATACAGTCAGGCATTCCTTCGCCAACTCGGCGCCGGTCATCCGAGCGCCAAGCGCCAGAACGTTGGCGTCGTTGTGTTCCCGAGACAGCCTCGCCGATGTCACATCATGAACCACACCGGCACGGATCCAGGGATATCGGTTCATCGCGATACTCATTCCGATACCGGTGCCGCATACCACCAACCCGATATCCGCCGCGCCAACCCGCAATGTCTCGGCAACTTTATAGGCGTAATCCGGATAGTCGACGGATGCCGGCCCGAATGCCCCTAAATCACGCACCGAATACCCCAATGCGCCAAGCTGCTCGATCAGCCCGGACTTCAGGAGGAGGCCACCATGGTCGACACCTATCGCGACGGTCTTCTTTTCCATCAGTCCACCAGTTCAAGCGTGAGCCAAATTAGGGCGCCAGAGTTCTCGCGTCGACACACATTATATACGGCAATTTTTAGGGATAATGCTAAAAATTGTGCAATCGTCCTCCCTCCCGCTGCACGCACTCAATGCCTCTGCACAATAACGTCATTGGTAATAAGGTGCTTGCCACCCGTGAACGGTTAATTTTAATGGAAACATTTAAATTAAAATAATATTTTAATTACCGTATTATATTTTACACACATTTATCTATTACAGATAATTGACAATTGTTCTTAAGAACAATTTCCTTATAATCAAATATTAAAAATCACAAGCCCAAGCTTGGAAGGCGACAAACGCCTGAAGATGCTGAAACGAAATCTGCGCACAACATACAATATGACCCAGGATGGCTAACCCGAGAAATGGAATTTAGCCTCGGTCGGAGCGCGGTCAAGCGTGGCGAACGACACCCCAAGGCAAGTTAATCTATTGCCAAGCTGACAATTGCGACGCTCCACAGGGAGCGCAATTAACGGTTCACGCGAGCTTTCTGTAAGTGGCCTAAAATCCGAAAAAAGCCGGCCTCGCAAGCTATGGCTGTCCTAGCCATTTAAGGCGGTTTTCCATGACACATTCCAATTTTTAAATCGCACCACCTATCAGCATCGCGCCTTCGCTCATTGGGTTACCGACGATCGAAACTTCAATCATTGCGACCAGGACCACGGCGCTTACCTTTAGATAGCTACCTCTCTGACGAATTCGACGATCACCCCGTTTTCGTTCAGCTTTGACATGATCTACCTCTTCCAGGCGCCCGGTAACGATGCGGTGTTCGCCGCCAAGGACAAACGCCATGCAGCATCGCCGGCACCGAAATCATGGCCGCGGACACCGGAGCGGCGTATATAACTGGCAACGGTCAACATTATTCATAATTTGGAGATTGGGATGAATCCCACATCCGCCCCGGCAACGGCAGCCCCCTCCCCCAAACCAAAACCTTCCAGGCCGATATTTCAGTGGGATGACCCCCTCCTACTGGATCAGCAGCTCAGCCAAGAAGAACGTATGGTACGGGATGCCGCTCGGGACTACTGCCAGGACCGGCTAATGCCCAGGGTGAAACATGCCTTCCGAAACGAGCGGTTTGACCGGGAGATCATGACCGAAATGGGTGAACTTGGCTTTCTCGGCTCGACCATCGACGGCTATGGTTGCGCTGGCGTGAACCACGTTTGTTATGGGTTGGTTGCCCGTGAGGTTGAACGTGTCGATAGCGGCTATCGCTCGGCGATGAGCGTACAATCAAGTCTGGTGATGCACCCCATTCATACCTATGGCAGTGAGGATCAGCGGCAAAAATATCTGCCCAAGCTGACCACTGGCGAGTGGGTCGGCTGTTTCGGGTTGACCGAACCGGATCACGGCTCGGACCCGGGCGGAATGGTCACCAGGGCGCGTTCGGTAGATGGCGGCTATCTGGTTTCCGGCGCGAAGATGTGGATCACCAACTCGCCCATTGCCGACGTATTCGTAGTCTGGGCTAAGACCGATGACGGCGTGATTCGGGGCTTCGTATTGGAAAAGGGCATGAAGGGGCTGTCGGCGCCAAAGATCGAGGGCAAGTTTTCGCTGCGCGCCTCTGTCACCGGCGAGATCGTCATGGACGAAGTCATGGTCCCGGAAGAAAACCTGCTGCCCAACGTGAAGGGGCTGGGTGGCCCCTTTGGATGTCTCAACAAGGCCCGTTTCGGAATTTCCTGGGGCGCCCTGGGCGCCGCCGAATTCTGTTGGCATCAGGCCCGCGACTACACCCTGGAGCGCAAGCAGTTTGGCCGCCCCTTGGCAGCGAACCAATTGATCCAGAAGAAACTCGCAGATATGCAGACCGAGATTACCATCGGCCTGCAAACCTGTTTGAGATTAGGCCGAATGCTGGACGAAGGCACCGCCGCCCCGGAGGCGATCTCGCTGGCCAAGCGAAACTCCTGTGGCAAGGCGCTGGACATCGCCCGGATGTCTCGGGATATGCACGGCGGCAACGGCGTATCGGATGAGTACGGCGTCATCCGACACCTCATGAACCTCGAGGCGGTGAACACATATGAAGGGACCCATGACGTACACGCCTTGATCCTCGGGCGGGCGCAAACCGGGTTGCAAGCATTTACCGGCGACTGAAGATCGAAAAACCGTGATGACCAGCAAGAGGACGGGGTTGATCCCCGACCTCCTATTTGGCGATGCTCCGGCAGGTTACGGCAAGCGCGGCAGTTTCCGGACCGTTGAGTGATTGACCGTTGAATTCAAAGCAACACACGGAAATATCGTAGGGTACTTTCCCGACCAAATCCTGTCCCGACAACAGTTGCGACTACGCCGGCAGACAATGATTTTTCATTACATCATACGTGATCTTGAAGGTGATCTTGTCTGGAACCTTGATCATCTGCGCACCCACGAGATCAGCCGGCGAGACCGGTTACCGATTAGGACCGGCGCCGGGTTTATAGGTCACATCGTCAGCCGGCTTGTGCGTATTCAGTCCGCCGCAGCCCTTGGGTGTGACGGTGATCTCAACACCTTCAGGCTTAACGTCAGCTTTGGCGCTGGCCCGTATATCGGCCTTGGCACCGGTCTCTATCGCCGCTTATGTAACTGTCTTCGCCCTTACCTCTGCCGGCCGCGACGTCAGCGGCAGCAAAAAGAGCCCCCGCCATCAACAGCCCGCTGGCAATGCCCTTCATCCGATCGAATGATTCGGTCACCTTGCCTTCTCCCAATGCCACATTGCGACGTTTAAAGCGCAACATTCATGCCGCAAAACCAAAAATGGCGTGGCCATCGAGCCGGACCTGACTAACCTTCGACAACAATAAAAACCTTTTCGGCGCGCGAGCGTCATAGATGGTCCGAGTTAAGGGAGAAACCCTGGGTAAGGGTCCCGTCACAAGGATACTTGTAGCAAGTGAACATTTAACGGCAAGGTCGGACAGGTCCTTGTTTTTTTGTCCTGCTCGCGCTTCAGAAGGTTGCTCTAAGATTAATCTTAAAACTTTTTCGCCATCTCCCGAAATGAGAATAACTCGGCCTCAATCACCCAATTGACCCCTATCCATAGGATCGCTGCCAGAACCGTGGTCGCAAGCGCCTTCTTCCAAAGATGCGGCTTTTCAGGTGCCCCGGTATCATGGCCAATCTCAACAGTCTCGGCACGCCGCACTCCGAAGGGCAGCGACATGAAAAAAATCCACCACCAAAGCAGTATATAGACAACGATACCGGATGCGATATCCATGTATACCCTCCTCCCTTAGCAAGAACGCTCAGGCCTGTTCAAGCTCAAGCAGGGTGCCGGCAAAGTCCTTGGGGTGTAGAAACAATACCGGCTTGCCATGGGCACCGGTCTTTGGCTCGCCATCACCCAACACCCTCGCACCATTAGCTTTCAGGGCATCGCGCGCAGCGATGATGTCCTCAACCTCGTAGCAGATGTGATGCATTCCACCGGACGGGTTGCGATCAAGAAAGGTTTGGATCATTGAGCCTTCGCCTAAGGGGTGAAGCAATTCAATCTTGGTGTTCGGTAGCTCGACGAAAACCGTGGTGACCCCGTGATCAGGCAGATCCGCGGGAGCACTGACCGTGGCCCCCAAGGTTTGACGATAAATCTCCGCCGCCGCCGCAAGGTCCGGCACGACAATGGCGACATGGTTAAGGCGGCCAATCATCGCTCTGTCATCCCGCTCTCTCCATTCATCCCCGCACCACATGGACCGTGGTAAGCGGACGCTTGCCAAACTCATTGCGAAGCACCCGCCGCACCGCCCGGTACGCCGCCGCGACAACCGCTTCATCGGACGCCCGAGCGCTGGAGGAAAGCCCATCCACGGATTTCCGCACCATCTCGACCAACAAATCGTCGATCTCCTCGGCTTCGTCGTCGTCGTCGTCGGTAATGCCCGTGACCGTCAGCATCGGATCGAGTCGGCAATATCCCTTCTTGTCCAGGATCAACGTCGCGGCAACCGCGCCATTATGCAGAAGTTTACGGCGGTCCCGGATCACCTCGCCGTTAAGCTGCCGCAGGCGCGGTCCATCAACCGCCAGGCTCGACACCGGAACCCAGGAAATGATTTCCGCCGGACCGGGCGCCAAGCGTATGACACTGCCATTGCCAGGAGCCTGCACCTGCGGCACCTGACAATCGTGGGCCAGCCGAGCGTGCTCCGCCAAATGCCGAGCGTCTCCATGCACTGGAATAGCGATTTCCGGACGAACCATCTGATACATCCGTACCATATCGTCATGGGCCGGATGCCCAGAAACGTGCACATGGTGATCTCGCTCGGTGATGACTTTCACGTCGCGCGACATGAACTTGCCCTGCACCCGTCCGATCGCGTTCTCGTTGCCCGGGATCTCACGTGACGAGAAAATCACTGTATCCCCGGCCTCTATGGAAACCTTGGGATGAGCCTGATCGGCGATCCGGGCAAGCGCCGCGCGCGATTCCCCCTGGCTACCGGTACAAATCAACACTAGTTTGTTACGGGGAAAATAGCCCACATCCGCCTCGCTGACGAAGTCAGGGATATCGAGCAGATAGCCATTCTCCCGCGCCACGTCGTGCATTCGCCAAAGTGAGCGGCCAACCAGCGCCACCCGACGGTCATGGCGTCGCGCAGCGACCGCGATGCTATGCAGGCGGGCGACATTGGAGGCAAAACAGGTGACGGCGATCCGGTGCTCCTGTTTAGCGAAAAGCTCGCTGAATGAGTCGACCAATTCGGCTTCCGATCCGGTGCTGCCGGGAACGTCGACATTGGTCGAGTCGCCGACCATCGCCAAAACCCCCTCCTCAGCCAGCGCTTCCAGCGCCGCGAGGTCGGTCACTTCGCCAACCTGCGGCGCTGGATCGAATTTCCAGTCACCGGTGTGCAATATTGTCCCCGCTTCGCACCGGAGAACGATCGCGCTGGGTTCGGGAATTGAATGGGTCAGGCCGATAAATTCAATGTCGAACGGCCCGAGTGTAACGCTGCCGGATAGTGGCACTTCTATCAACTCAACCTGCCCGACGAGATCGACATCGGCCAGCTTGCGGCGCACCAACGACGCGGTGAACGGTGTCGCGTAGATCGGGCAGCGCAGACGCTCCCAAAGATAAGGGATCGCGCCGATATGGTCCTCGTGACCATGAGTGACGACCAGCCCGAGAAGATCCTCCCGCCGGGACTCGACAAAGCTTGGATCGGGCATGATCACGTCAACACCCGGCGTGGTCTCATCGCCGAAAGTAATTCCAAGATCCACCATCAACCACTTACCGCCATAGCAATAGAGGTTGAGGTTCATGCCTATCTCGTTTGATCCACCCAGCGGCAAAAAAAGCAGCTCGCTAGGGTCGGCATGAAACACGCCATCTGTTTTCATTTTTTGTTACGTTGGTGGATCAACACCAACCCTCTCAAGGTAATATCTGGGTCCACGTGCTGGATCGCATCGGTGGAGGAAAGAAAGATAGGTGCCAGCCCGCCGGTAGCGACGACGAACATCGGTGCGCCATACTCTGCCTTGATCCGACTGACGATGCCCTCAATCAACCCGACATAGCCCCAGAAAATTCCGGCATGCATGGCGTCTTTCGTCGACTTGCCGATGATTCGAATCGATTCGTTTCCTTCCTCGCTATGCACGGGTGGCTCAATAACAATTCTAGGTAGCTGGGCAGCCGCACGGTACAGCGCCTCAAGCGAAAGATTGATGCCTGGTGCGATCACGCCTCCAGCATAGCCGCCGTCGGCTTCAATCACGTCGAAGGTTGTCGCGGTGCCAAAATCGATCACAATAAGCGCTCCGTCATAGCCCGCGCGGGCGCCAATCGCATTCACCACCCGGTCGGCGCCAACCTCATGCGGGTTATCGATCCGGATATCTATGCCAAGCTCAACCTTTGGATCGCCAACCAGCATCGGCTCGATTCCAAAATGTCGACGGCACAGAGTTTTAAGATTGAACGCGGTCTCCGGCACCACATTGGCGATGATGACATCGTCGATTTTTGACAACGGCAGATCGATCAAAGCCAACAATTGAGTTAACCATACCCCGTATTCATCGGCGGTGCGGGCGGTATTGGTCGAGGTTCGCCATGATCCGATGCAGGTTTCCCCCTCGAACATTGCAAAACCAGTATTGGTATTACCGCAATCAATCGTGAGAAGCATCACGCCTCCGTCCGTTGAACGAACCCGACAGTGCCGGCGGCAATCAACCGCACCGCGCCATCCGGTAGTTCGAGCAGCATCCGCCCATCCTCGCCAAGCCCGGTAAAGCGTCCTTGCAGCAGCAGACCGTTTTCATCATCCACTTCCACCTCACGGCCCAGGCCAAAAGCCCGTTCCAACCAAGCGGCACGGATCTTGGAGAAACCCTGCGCAGCCCAAATATCATACCAGTGCGTCAGCGCCATCAGATAACGAGCCCGCACTGCTTCCACCGTGATCGGCCGGCCGGCCAGGAGATCCAAACACGTAGCACCATAGCGGGTTTGTGCGGGAAATGAGGCAATGTTGATCCCGACCCCGACGATGACCACGCCGCCGCCGCCCGTCGCGACCACCGTCTCCAATAGGATACCGCTGAGCTTACGTGCATCGGCCAATACATCATTCGGCCATTTCAATTGAATATCGGTCCCTGGCACTGCCTGTGCCGCAGCCTCGGCCACCGCCAGCGCCGCAACGAAGGACAACTGCGCCCAGGTTTGCGGTCCACCCTGTGGCCCACCCTCCTGACCATTTTGCGGTCTCAAGATCGTCGAGGTGTAAAGATTACCGCGCGGCGAGGTCCATTGTCGCTCGCGGCGCCCACGGCCCGCCCGCTGTTCAGCCGCCTGAACGACTGTCCAGGTTTCAGCGCCAGCCAAGGCGCGTTCCCTTGCCGTCAAATTCGTGCTGTCCAAGACCTCATGGATTTCCAGGGTCACCCGATCCGGGAGCAAACCCGGCCCAGCGCCGTTACCGACCAAATTGATCATTGGCAAGGTTCGTCTGGGTTACGTTTCGACGCCAGGTCACCCGCCCATCAACGCCGCCGCCGCCGCGCCCGCCGCCTCGACAACTGGGCTGGGCACCACGAAAAACAACAGCGTGACCGCGGTAGACACGTAGATCACGAGTCGCAGATCCGTCGGCACCGCACTATCCAACGGCTCACTCGCCTCGTCAAAATACATAATTTTGACGATCCGCAGATAGTAGAAGGCGCTCACCACGCTGGCGATAACGCCGAGGATGGCCAGGGTATAAAGTCCGGCATCGATCGCCGCAAGAAAGACGAACCATTTGCCGAAAAACCCAGCGAGCGGCGGAATGCCGGCCATCGAGAACATGAAGATTAGCAACGCCACCGCCATCATCGGATGGCTTTTCGACAAACCGGCGAGGTCGTTGATCCCCTCGACAAGGCGGCCCTGCTGGCGCATCGCCAGGATGCAGGCAAAGGTGCCAACATTCATGAATAAATAAACTGACATATAGATCAGCACACCACTGGTCCCGGCCTCGTTACCGGCGGCCACGCCAACCAGCGCATAGCCCATATGACCGATCGAGCTATAAGCCATCAGTCGCTTGATGTTGGTCTGCACTAAGGCTGCAAAAGCCCCAAGCCCCATCGAGAGGATTGAGATCACCACGATGATCTGTTGCCATTGCTCGATCAACTCGCCAAACGGGCCGACCATGACTCGCAAAAACAAACAGATAGCCGCGACCTTTGGCGCCACGGCGAACAACGCCGTCACCGGTGTCGGCGCGCCTTCATAAACATCCGGCGTCCACATGTGGAATGGCACCGCCGAGACCTTGAATGCCAAACCAGCGATCAGAAACACCATACCGAACACTAAGCCAACCGGGACGTCACCGTTCAAGGTGCTGAAAATTCCAGCGAGGCCCAAGAAGTCCGTCGTGCCTGCGAACCCATAGATCAACGAGCAACCATAGAGCAACATGCCCGAGGACAGCGCGCCAAGGACGAAATATTTCAATCCAGCCTCAGTCGAACGTAGCGTATCGCGACGGATCGACGCCACCACGTAAAGCGCCAGACTCTGCATCTCCAAACCGACATAAAGCCCGATTAGATCGTTGGCCGAGACCATCATCATCATGCCTACGGTGGCATAGACAATCAGCACTGGAAACTCGAACCGTTGGGCCTGTTCGCGCCGCATATAGTCGCTGGAAAGCACGATCGACAACGCCGATCCCATGAGGATCAAGATCTTGGCAAACTGTGCGAATTTCGAGGTCACGAACATGCCGAAGAAGACCGGCGTATCCGTAGCCCCACCATAGATGAGCACCAGGACCCCGGTGACGATAAGGCTGGCGATCGCGAGCCAGGAAACCAGTCCGGTCGGATCACCCTTGCGGAATACACCGACCATCAGCAAAGCCATCCCAGCGCAAACCAGAAAGATCTCTGGCGTCGCCGGCGCCATCACGGGCACTGTGGTGGGATCCATTGCGTGCGCCTCCGGGCTCAGCGTGTCGCGACGGTCACGCCGCCTTCAAGCAGCGCGACGTTGTAATTAGCAATCAGGTTGTCGACCGACACTGCCATCATGTCTAGGAATGACGCGGGGTATATCCCCATCCAGAACACCAGAATAACCAAAGGTGCGAACACCACGATCTCCCGTGGCGATAGATCAACAATGTTCTTCAAGCTGTCCTTGTCCAAAATCCCGAAGATAATCCGGCGATAGACATACAGCATGTAAGCTGCGCCGAGTATCACCCCGGTCGATGCCAGGGCTGCCAGCCAGGTACTGACCTTGAACACCCCCATCAAGACAAGAAATTCCCCCACAAACCCGCTGGTCGCCGGCAGGCCAACCGAGGCCATGGTGAAGATCATGAATACCAAGGCATAGCGCGGCATCCGGTTGACCAACCCGCCATAGGCGGAGATTTCTCGGGTATGCATGCGGTCATAAATAACCCCGACACATAGGAATAAAGCGCCGGAAACGATGCCATGGCTCAACATCTGAAAGATCGAGCCCTGCACCCCCTGCTCGTTCAGGGTGAACATACCGAGGGTCACGAAGCCCATATGCGCCACCGATGAATAGGCGATCAGTTTCTTAAGATCCTCTTGGGCAAGAGCAACCAGAGAGGTGTAGATCACCGCCACAATGCTAAGCGAGAAGACCAAAGGCGCAAACATCTCGGTGGCTTCCGGGAACATTGGGATCGAGAACCGGAGGAACCCGTAACCGCCCATCTTCAGCAGCACGCCGGCCAGGATCACTGACCCCGCCGTCGGCGCCTCGACATGGGCATCCGGCAACCAGGTATGGACAGGCCACATCGGCACTTTTACCGCGAATGAGGCGAAAAATGCTAGCCAGAGCCAAGGCTGAAGATCCGTTGCAAACTTGAACGCCGTCAGGGTCGGCACGTCGGTGGTTCCGGCGATGAAATACATGGTCAGCATGGCGACCAGCATCAGCACCGAGCCGAGCAAGGTGTAGAGAAAGAACTTGAACGCCGCATAGACCCGGCGCGCGCCGCCCCAGACGCCGATGATAATAAACATCGGAATCAGGACACCCTCGAAAAAGACATAGAAAACCAATAGGTCCAGGGCGCAGAACATGCCGACCATCATGGTTTCCAGCACCAGGAAGGAAATCATGTACTCCCGGACCCGGGTCTGAACTGCCTCCCAACTCGACAGGATGCAGATCGGCGTCAAGAAGGTCGAGAGCAGCACGAAGAACAGCGAAATACCGTCAATGCCCATGTGGTAGTTGATATCGGCGCCCGGGATCCACTCGGCCCACTCGACCATTTGGAAATCGGCCGTGGTTGGATCAAAATTCACCCAAAGCAGCAGTGAGATCAGGAAGGTCGGAACCGTCGTCCACAGGGCGATATAACGCGAATTGCGCGCCACCGTCGCCTCGTCGCCACGGGTGAACAGAATGAACAGAACGCCCGCCATGGGCAGGAACGTCACCAAGGACAGCAGGGGCCAATCGCTTGCCATAAGTTCAGCCCCCGTGCGCCATCAAGTACCAGGATATGATGGCGACCACGCCGATCATCATCGCGAAGGCATAGTGGTAAACATATCCGCTCTGCATACGGCCCGCCCGCCCGGCAAGACGCCGAGTTAGCGCAGAAATACCGTCCGGGCCGAACCCATCAATGATAGCCCCGTCGCCACCCTTCCAAAGCACCCGCCCAAGCTTCATGGCCGGGCGCACGAAGGCCCAGTCATACAACTCATCGAAGTACCATTTATTTAACAGGAATCGGTAGATCTCGCCATAATAGCCGACAATAATTCCGGGAACCTCGGGCCGGTGGATATAGCAATACCAGGCCCCGCCGGTGCCCAGAACGAACATTACCGTTGGCAATGCAATCACCCAAACCGGCACATGATGCGCCGCCTCAATAGTGTTGTTCCCTTCCAGAACCAGCAACGCGCCACCCCAGAAATCAGCCATCGACTCGCCACCGAATGCATCAAAGCCAAGCTTACCGGCAACCAAGGCGCCTGCCGCCAGCACCATCAACGGGATGGTCATCACCAGCGGCGACTCGTGAATATGGTCCTGCACTTCCTTCGAGGCGCGACTAGTCCCAAAGAAGGTAAGGAAGATCAGACGCCAGCTATAGAAGGCAGTCATGCCGGCGGCGATGATGCCAATCCAAAAGGCGTAATTTCCCACCCCGGTATGGCGGGCAAAAGCCGATTCTAAAATCAGGTCCTTTGAATAGTAGCCAGCGAGGAACGGAAACCCGGTCAGCGCCAGGGTGCCGATGACCATCAGCCAGAAGGTTAGCGGAATCCGCGAGCGCAGCCCGCCCATATTGCGCATGTCCTGCTCATCGGACATCGCATGGATCACCGATCCCGCGCCAAGGAACAGCAGCGCCTTGAAGAAGGCATGGGTCAAAAGATGGAAAATTCCCGCCGAATAGGCCGATACACCGCAGGCGAAGAACATGTATCCAAGCTGTGAGCAGGTCGAATAAGCTATGACCCGTTTGATGTCGTTCTGACAAAGCCCGACCGTTGCCGCGAAGAACGCGGTCGAGGCACCGACAATTGTCACTACCATCAAGGTATCTGGGGCGTATTCCATCATCGGCGAAAGCCGCGCCACCATGAACACCCCCGCCGTCACCATCGTCGCCGCGTGGATCAAGGCCGAGACCGGGGTAGGTCCCTCCATCGCGTCCGGCAGCCAAGTGTGCAGCCCAAGCTGCGCCGACTTACCCATGGCGCCAATGAATAGCAACATGGTCAGCACGGTTAGCGCATCGGCGCTGAACCAAAGGAAAGTGATCTCCGACCCGGCCTTACCTGGTACCGCCTGAAAGATTTCGTCCAGAACCACCGTGTCAAACAACAAATAAGTGCCAAAAATCCCCAGCGCAAAGCCAAAATCACCAACCCGATTAACTAGAAATGCCTTGATCGCCGCCGCGTTTGCCTCGGGCTTATGATACCAGAAGCCGATCAACAGATAAGAGGCCAGACCGACCCCCTCCCAGCCCATGAACATCTGCACCAAATTATCCGCCGTCACCAGCATCAGCATGGCGAAAGTGAACAGCGACAGATAGGCGAAGAACCGAGGATTGTGTGGGTCGTGGCTCATGTAGCCGATCGAATAGACATGCACCATGGTCGAAACCACGGTCACGACGATCACCATCACCGCGGTCAGGGTATCGAATTTCAGGGACCACGCCGCGTCGAGCGTTCCGGACTGAATCCAGGTGAAAAGATTAATCGTGGTCGGGTCGTGCTGGATCGCCACGTCGTAAAAGGCGACTAGCCCGAGGACCATCGAGAGCCCCATCGCCCCGCAGGTGACGATATGTGAGCCCCGATCGCCGAGCAGACGCCCTCCAAAACCGGCAACGATTGCGCCTAGGAGCGGCAGGAAGACGATGGCTGTATACATCACCTCCTCACCCTTTCATTAGGTTGATATCTTCGACCGCGATAGAGCCACGGTTACGGAAATAGACGACCAGGATGGCAAGACCGATCGCCGCCTCGGCAGCCGCCACGGTCAACACGAAAAGCGCGAACACCTGGCCGGCCAGATCGCCGAGAAAAGCCGAGAACGACACCAAATTAATGTTAACCGCCAACAGCATCAGCTCGATCGACATGAGGATGATGATCACGTTCTTCCGATTCAGGAAGATGCCGAAAATCCCCAAGGTAAACAGGATTGCCGCAACCGTCAGATAATGCGCGAGGCCGATATCCCACATGGTCAGACCCCCTCGCCCGATTGTACTTTAACGATCTCGACTGTTTCCTCGCGGTTTCGTGAAACCTGGTCGGCGATACGCTGACGCTTTACGCCTTCGCGGCTCCGCAAGGTCAACACAATCGCCCCAATCATGGCTATCAGCAAAATCACGCCGGCCGCCTGAAACAGATAAACATAGCGAGTGTACAGGATCATCCCCAACGCCCGTATATTGGATATCTCGGCCACCACCGGAGCAGACGCCGCCTTGACCAGGGATGCATCGTCGGACACCACCCACGCGCCAACCACAAACGCAAGCTCGGCCAACAAAATAAACCCAATCAGCGCCCCGACCGGCAGGTAATCCATGAAGCCCTGACGTAGCTCGACGAAGTTGATATCCAGCATCATCACCACGAACAGGAACAACACCGCCACCGCGCCAACATAGACGACGATTAAAATCATCGCGATGAACTCAGCCCCGATCAGCACGAACAGGCCGGAGGCGTTGAAGAAAGCCAGGATCAGGAACAATACCGAATGCACCGGGTTGCGCGAGGCAACAACCATCACACCCGCCGCGATGGCGACGAAGGCGAAGGCATAGAACGCAAGCGCCTGGATGATCATGACCTGCCCCTCTGCGATCGTTGTTTCATCTGTGACATGCTCGGCATTACGCAACCTTGCTTTCTTATCGAACGATTACCGGGGTTGGTTAATCGCATCACCGAACCCTCGTGCTTGCTTCGATCAACGATACGGTGCGTCAGCCGCCAGGTTCTGGGAGATCTCCGTCTCCCAGCGATCCCCGTTCGCCAACAGTTTGTCTTTATTGTAGAAAAGTTCCTCGCGGGTCTCTGTCGCAAACTCAAAGTTCGGCCCCTCGACGATCGCGTCGACCGGGCAGGCTTCCTGACAGAAACCGCAATAGATGCATTTCGTCATGTCGATGTCATAGCGCGTGGTGCGCCGGCTGCCATCGGCCCTGGGCTCGGCTTCGATGGTAATCGCCTGCGCCGGACAGATCGCCTCACACAGCTTGCAGGCAATGCAGCGCTCCTCGCCGTTGGGATAGCGACGCAGCGCGTGTTCGCCGCGGAACCGTGGGCTAAGCGGCCCCTTTTCAAACGGGTAATTGATCGTGACCTTGGGTTTGAAGAAATACTTCAAGGTTAGGTACATGCCGGATACCAGCTCCGACAGGAGCAAGGCCTTGCCGCTTTGCATCAAACTCATGGCTTGCCTCTCATCCCGTTTAACCGGCGACCTGGTTCGGCAACCAACCGAAGGAAACCAACACACCCGCCGTCACCGCAACCCACAGCAGCGACAAGGGCAGAAAAACCTTCCATCCCAGCCGCATCAACTGGTCATAGCGATACCGCGGGAAGGTCGCCCGCACCCAGAGGAAGCAAAACAGAACGAACGATATCTTGGCGAAAAACCAAATCGGACCGGGGATCCAGTTGAACGGCGCGATGTCGAAGATCGGCAGCCA
>Ga0114996_10003498_pt1 | contig 19457 bp, 16 predicted proteins | sample ArcticOcean_MG_C_4_FD_87039 | JGI IMG/M metagenome (GOLD analysis project Ga0114996, IMG submission 87039) | Marine microbial communities from western Arctic Ocean - ArcticOcean_MG_CB4_134 | ecosystem: Environmental > Aquatic > Marine > Oceanic | place: Arctic Ocean: Canada Basin | collected...
AGTGCGGGGGGATGCACGTCTCCCATACCATGGATGAGCCGCTCGGACTGCTCCACCAGCGCCTGCTGGATCCGGGGATGTCTGTGACCCGCCAACGAGACCCCAAAAGCCCCTGTAAAGTCTACATAGACGTTTCCGTCCACATCACGAACGTTGGCACCCCTCGCTTCCTCCCAGAAAACCGGGAAGTCCTCGGACAGATAGGTGACGTTACGGGACTCGACCGAGCGCAAGCGCTCGGCAAACGCCCGGGAGCGCGGACCGGGCGGGGGCGCCACCAGCGACGGTAGGACTGAGCCGAACTCGGGCGCTGGATCGGGCACACTGTACTCCTTCAACAGCCTTCAGCCTCCGCCGAGCTGGTCCTCTGCGGGCATGCCCATGGCGTGGTAGCCCATGTCCACGTGCAGGGTCTCACCCGTGATCGCCGCACTCAACGGCGAGCAGAGGAACGCGGCCACGTTCCCGACGTCCTCAGCCGTGTTCACATCGGGCAAGGGAGAATTGGCCCGGTAGTAATCGACCATACGGTCGATCTTGCCGATCGCCTTGGCTGCCCGGCTCGCCAGCGGCCCGGCCGAAATCGTGTTGACTCGGAGGCCCCAACGCCGCCCGGCCTCGAACGCGAGCGTTCGTGTATCGCTCTCCAACGCCGCTTTCGCCGAACTCATGCCTCCCCCATAACCGGGAACCACGCGCTCTCCCGCAAGATACGTGAGTGAGACCACCGAGCCCCCCTCCCGCATCAAGGGACCGAAGCGCTGGACCAGGCTAACCATGGAGTACGCGCTGGCGCTCACGGCGGCCAGATATCCGGCCCGGCTGGTTTCCACAAGCGGCTTCTGTACTTCTGGGCCATTCGCCAGGGCATGGACCAGAATGTCCAGGCAACGCTCCCCGAGTTCGTCCCTCAGGGTGTCGGCAACCTCCTGGATCGTGTAACCCGAGAGCTCCCGGTATCTCTTGTCCTCCCGAATTTCCTCCGGCACGTCCTCCGGCGTGTCGAAGGTCGCATCCATCGGATGGATCTTCTCGAATTCGATTTCCCCTCCGCCGGGAAGACTGAGATCGAATTTTCCGCGCTCCATGCTCTTGGTGAAGATGTTGAGCATGGGAGGCCACGTACCCACACGCACCGCTGCGCCGGCTTGCATGAGGGCCCGCACAATTGCCCAGCCGTATCCCCTGTCGTCCCCGACGCCCGCGACGAACGCCCTCCTTCCAGCCAGGTCCATGGAAAGCATTTGTTTTATCCTATCACAAGACGAAGGCGAGCAGAGCCAAGTAGACGCTCAACAGGACGACCCCCTCTCTGCGCCGGATCACCAACCGGTGACGTACGATCGGCACCATCAGAACAGTGATGACCATCACCGCGGGGAACTCCAAGCGCAGCACATCAGCGCTGAAGTCCAGTGGCGAAATGATCGACGTAACTCCCAGTACGCCCGCGATGTTGAAAACATTCGAACCGAGAATATTTCCCACCGCGATGTCCGCCTGGCGCCTCAAGGCGGCAACCGCGCAGGTGGCGAGCTCGGGAAGCGAAGTGCCGATGGATACCAGCGTGAGGCCGATCACCAGCTCCGAGATCCCCAACGCCTGCGCAAGCGCGACGGCAGACTGGCGGATCGCTAAGGCCCCCAGCACGAGACCAGCGACACCCAGAAGGATGAAGGCTAAGTCTCTGGCGATCGTCCGGGAAGATAGACCGCCCCCCTTAGGGGTAGCGGCTTCTCCATATTCGTTCAGCGCTCCCGTGCCCTCAGTCTTGGACGTGCGAAGAACGAAGGTGAGGTAAAAAACCAGCATCGTCACAAGCACGAGACCCTCGAAGCGCCCGAGGTGGCCGTTCCAAATCAGCGGAAGGAGCGCCGCCGTAATGACCACCATCACCGCCACCTCCCTCGTCACAACCCGCGTGGAGACATTCAGCGGCCGCAGGATCGTGCTGATCCCCAGGACGAGGCCAACATTCGCGAGGTTCGACCCCATAACGTTACCGATGGCGAGATTGGGGTTGCCGCCAAGGGACGCTACGACGGAGATCACGAGTTCGGGAGCTGAAGTGCCCATGGAGACGACCGTCAGGCCCACTATGATCGGGCTCACTCCGAGCGAGGCCGCAAGCCTCGCACTGCCACGGACGAGCCATTCGGCCCCGAAATACAGCACCCCGACGCCCCCGACGAAGAGCAGGATCTGCTGCGTCACCCCCTCGTCTCCTCACGCCGATCGAGCCATTCACGAAATTGCTGCTGTGTCATCGTATTCAGGACGTCTCCCTTATTCAGCCAGGCCCGCCGAGCCTGATCCACGCCATAGGACATATGGTCCAGCCGCTGGACTGAATGAGCATCGGTACTGATGCAGACCTTCACCCCCAACTCTTTCGCCCGGTGAGCGTGGACGTCATTCAAGTCGAGCCGGTTCGGGTTTGCGTTGATCTCAACAGCAACGTCCAGGTCCCGGGCCGCCTGCAGCACCTCCTCCATTTCAAGTTGAAATGGCTCCCTTCGGCCGAGAAGCCGTCCGGTGGGGTGGGCAAGGATATCGACCTGTGGATGTTGTATCGCCGCTATGACCCGATCCGTCATCAAAACCCGATCCATCTCCATGAGGGAGTGTACGGAGACCAACACCAGATCCAACGCCTCGAGGACCTCATCGGTCATGTCGAGACTTCCGTCCCGGAGAACATCCACCTCCAAACTCTTGAAAATCGTGATCCCGTCCAACCCCTCCTGCGCCCGAGCGATTTCCTCCCACTGATCCACGGCCCTCTCGGGCGTGATGCCGCCGACCATAGCCAGCGCCGGGCTGTGGTCGCTTATGGCCAGATACCGATACCCCCGTGCCACACACGCTCGGGCCATCTCCTCGACCGAGGCCTTCCCGTCGCTCCACGTCGAGTGCATGTGGAGATCACCCTGAATGTCCTCCAACGTCACGAGATCCGGCAGTGAGTTGTCGAGTGCCGCCTTCACCTCGCCACGGTTCTCACGCAGCACTGGGGGGATCCACCCCATGCCGAGCACTTCGAATACGGAGCTCTCGGTCTTTCCCGCCACCCGTTCGCCGTCCTCCTTGCCCACGTCATCGGGATCCACACCCTCCGGCACCCGAAACACGCCCCACTCGTTCACACGAAGGCCTTGCCGCTGCGCGATCTGGCGAACGGCGACGTTGTGCTCCTTAGATCCCGTAAAGTAGTGAAGCGCCGCTCCGAACGAGCGCTCGGGAATCACACGGAGGTCGACCTCCAGCCCCGAGCGGAGCACCACACTCCCACGCGTGTCCCCTGCTAAAACGACCCTTTCCACCGACCCGAAGGCCGTGAAGTGCTCCATGACGTCGGGAGCCGGCAACTCCGCCTGAACGAGCAAGTCCACGTCCCCGATAGTCTCCTTGCGGCGCCGGTAACTTCCCGCGACCTCGATGCGCTCCACACCAGGCGCGCTTTTTAGGTGTGCCAGGAGGGGCCCGATCAGTTCGTCCACCTTCGAGAGGAGAAACCGGCCGGAGTAACGGCGGAAGTCCTCGATGGCGGTGAGGATCTTCTTCACGCTGGTCGCACCGAACCCCTCGAGGCTCTCGACGCGGCCGGCCTTCAAGGCAGCCTCGAGTTCATCGACGGTCGTGACGTCCAGTGATTCCCACAGCTTCTTGGCCTTCTTGGGCCCCACGCCGTCGAGCTTCACGAGCTGTACGAGAGACCTAGGGACTTCGGCAGACACCTCGGCCAAACGAGCGAGTTCACCGGTCTGGACAAGCTCGACGATATGGGCGGACATGTCCTTGCCGATCGCATCAAGCGCCGTCAGATCCTCTCCCTCGTCTACCATCGATGCGAGTGGGCGCGTGAGCCCTCGAACGGTGCGCACCGCGTTCCGGTAAGCCCGGATGCGGAAGGGGTTCGACCCTCGGATCTCCAACAGGTCTCCGAGTTCCGCAAGGATGTCGGCGATCTCGATATTCTCCATGGAGGCTATAGCGCCCCCACCGTCCGGAGAACTTCGACGAAGGCTTCTTCGCTCAGAATCTCGACACCGAGATCGCGGGCCTTCTGCAGCTTGGACCCGGGGTCCCCCCCCGCCACGACGTACGTCGTCTCGCCGCTCACCGAGCCGACGACCCGTCCACCGTGTTCCTCGATCAAGCGCCTCGCGTCCGAGCGAGAGAAGCGTTCGAGCCCTCCGGTGAATACGAACCTCATGCCGGCCAACCCCTTGCCGCCCGCCTGCTCGGGAGGCAACAGATCCTTCATGTGACCGAGGACCGCTGCGATCCGCTCACGATTTCGTTCGTCGTCGAGGAAAGCCCTGATCTGCTCGGACATGATCGGTCCGATCCCGTCCACCACCTCGAGTTGCTCGATCGTGGCCTCTTGGATGTTGTCGAAGGACAGGAACTCGGCCGCGAGCACCGCGGCAACCGTCGATCCCACCTCCGGGATCCCGAGACCATAGAGGAAGCGGGCAAGCCCCACCGTCTTCTTGTCCTGGATCGCTCTGGCAAGGTTGGCCGCTGACTTTTCGGCGAATCCGTCCAGCGGCTCGAGCTGCGCCACGGTGAGGTCGAAGAGATCCGCGAGCTCCTTCACTAGACCACGGTCCACGAGAAGCGCCGCCGTCTCGTCTCCCAACCCTTCGATATCGAGACCGGCCTTGGATCCGAAGTGGGTGAGCCCTTTCTTGAGCTGGGCCGCGCACCCGAATCGATTCGGGCAATAGCTGAAGGGGCCGTCTTCCTGAACGGGCGTATCACAGGCCGGGCAACTCGCCGGCATCTTGAACACCGGCCCGCGCTTCCGCCCGTCCTCCGGTACACGTTCCACAACCTGTGGGATCACGTCGCCGGCCCGCTGGATTCTGACGAGGTCCCCTTGGCGGATGTCCTTGCGGGCGACCTCCTCCCGATTGTGAAGTGACGCACGCGAAACGGTGACACCACCGACCTCGACAGGCCTCAAAAGCGCTACGGGCGTGAGCTTCCCAGTTCGACCCACGGAAACCGCGATCCTCTCGATCCGCGTGATCTCTCTGCGCGGCTCGAATTTATAGGCGAGGGCCCAACGAGGATGGTGTGACGTGGCTCCTAGATCGGCCCTTGCGTCCAGGTGGTCGAGCTTGATGACCACGCCGTCGATTTCATAGTCGAGATCGTCCCGATCGGCCGCATACCTCTGGTGATACTCGAGAATCTCCTCGACCGTCGTGACCAGCCTGACCCGCTCCGGCGTTTTGAACCCCCACTCCCGTAGTGCACGTACGGCTTCGTGGTCCGAATTCAATTGTGCGCCGCGGACTACGAGGATGTCGTAAGCCAAGAGGTCGAGGGGCCTCTCGGCTGTCACGCGGGAATCGAGTTGCCGAAGGAAGCCCGACGCCGAGTTGCGTGGATTCACGTAGGGCTCCGAGCCCTGCGCGACCATTCGCTCGTTTAGCGCCTCGAAGTCCGAGAGATGCATGATTACTTCCCCCCGGAGAGCCAGGAGCTCCGGCGCCGGCCGCTCGGCTTCACGGAGTCGCAACGGAAGACTCGCAATGGTTCTTAGATTTTCCGTGACGACCTCCCCCACGCGGCCGTTCCCGCGGGTTACGGCCCGTACGAACAGTCCCTCCTCGTACACGAGCTCGATGGACGCGCCATCCAGCTTCGGTTCGAGTATGTATCGGGGCTCGTCCTCGAGCCCCTTTCGCACACGTTCGTCGAACCGTCGGACCTCGGCGGGATCCTTGGTCGAATCCAAGGACAACATCGGGACTGTGTGCTCTGTGTTGGGAAACGCACTCTGCGGCTCCGCACCCACGCGCTGGGTCGGCGAATCCGCGGTGATCAAGTCGGGACGTGAGGTCTCCAAGGCCCGAAGCTCGACGAAGATCCGATCGTACTCCGCATCGTCGATCTCCGGCCGTGATTCGACGTGATACAGGTAGGAATGTCGCCGAAGCTCGCCACGCATCAGCTCCAGCCGCCGAGCCACATCCAACTCATCCACATCGTCGGACAGGTCGAGCTTTTTCGTACCCAAAGAAGCTCCATTCTTGGCGAGGTTAGGACACTCCGAATGCGGCTAGAACGTCGTAACGTGGCGAATCGCAACGGACCAGGACAGCCGTCCTGGGGGTTCTCTTTCTTTTTGGGACCGTCATCTACGAGCGCCGCAAGGAGTGGCTCACGGACCCCTACCGAAACGTCTACCGATGATCGCCGTCACTACGGCCGAAATCTCGGGCACACGTGTCGTGCGTACGCTCGGGCTCGTGAGAGGGAAGCACGGGTTGCGCCCCACTGTACTCCTTCAACAGTCTTCAAGCGCCTCACGAGTCGCCCGGTATCCTTCCTCGATGAAGAAGTGGCGGTTTTCGAAGTCGAACCCGTCGGTGTCTTCGAAGTCCGGACGCACGTAGGTGAGTGGAACCCCGGTCCAGTTCTGTACGGCCTCCCTTCTCCTCTGGCCGGCCATCATGGAGAAAACCCTTTGCTGAATGGCGATCAGGCCGCCGTCCACTACGACTCGAGCATCCGCCTGCAGGCCCGCACCCACATCGATTGCGATGATCCGCGTGGCACCCATCTCCGCGGCTCTCCCGAGAGGTAGCATGTCCAAAGCTCCCCCATCGATGAGCATACGCCCCCCCACCTCGACTGGAGGAAAAAGAACTGGAAGAGCCGCCGATGCATGGACAGAATCGACAAGGGCCACGTCCTGATCGCTCCCGTGACCGAACCAGACCGTCTCGCCCGTCTCCAAGTCCACCGCATTGACGATCAGAGGGATGGTCAGGTCACGCCAATCCTCGGTCGGGAGTAGGTCCCGGATAAACCGCCGGAGCGTGTCACCCCGGAATACGCTCGGGGAACGAATCCCGTCAATCCAGGGGGCGCGGCGATTCGCTCTCATGATGTCACGTCGCCGAAAACGGTGGGAGTACTCCTCCATTTCCTCCACGGTGCGCCCCCCGGCGACGGTGGCCCCGATGATCGCACCGATACTCGTACCAATGATCCCGGCCACGGAAATCTCAGCCTCTTGGATCGCCTTCCAGGCCCCAATATGCGCGAGCCCTTTGGCCGCACCACCACCCATCATGACCCAGGTCCGAGAATCGAGCCCTCGCCCTGTGCCAGGCACCTGTTTAGAGTGTATCACCGCTTAGACCATTCATGAACCCGCCCCCGCTTGACGGTATGTCACCGCCAATCTAGCTTTCATCTAACTGAGAATCATTCTCGATAAGGCCCCTCACAGCAGCTTCTCTTCTCCGCATGAGCGACACACATATCCTTACGATTACTGACCTTCACGCCAAGGTTACGGACGAAGATCTCGAAATCCTCAAGGGCGTGGATATAGAGATTCGACCTGGAGAAATCCACACCATCATGGGACCCAACGGCTCCGGAAAGAGCACCCTTGCCAAGGTATTGGCGGGCCATCCCGAATACGAGGTCACGAGTGGTGATGTCGTCTTCGAGGGCCAGCCCCTCCTCGGCTTGGAGCCCAACGAGCGTGCTCTCGCCGGAATGTTCTTGGCGTTTCAGTATCCCACAGAGATTCCGGGCGTCTCCATCGCAAATTTCTTGAGGACGGCCTTGCAGGCCCGGCTCGGGGACGGCGAAGAGGTGGACCTCTTCGACTTCCAAGACGAGCTCTTGGACCGCATGAAGCTGCTCGACATGGATCCGACGTTCGCCGAACGTCCGGTGAACGATGGATTCAGTGGCGGTGAGAAGAAGCGTAACGAGATCCTCCAGATGGCCGTGCTCCGCCCGTCGCTCGCGCTCATGGACGAAACGGACTCGGGACTCGACATCGACGCTCTCCAGATCGTGGCACACGGTGTGAACACGCTGCGGGAGGAAAATCCGAAGATGGCGATCCTCCTGATCACGCACTACCAGCGTTTGCTCAACTACATCCAGCCGGACGTGGTTCACGTGATGGTCGCGGGGCGTATCGTCCGATCCGGCGGTCCCGAAGTGGCGATTGCGTTGGAGGAGCAGGGATACGCAGACTGGAAGGTGCAGGAAGAGGAAGAGGAGGAGCAGGAGGAAGTGGTGACGGCATAACGGAGGTCACCTGATATAGAATAGTCAACAAGTCGCTCGGCGGCTTCAGAAGGAGATAGAGGACCATGCCACAAAATGAACTCGTAGAAGGGCTCGGTCTCGATGAATACCAGTATGGATTCAGCGATGACGAGGCGCACGTCTATCGGACCAAGCCCGGCCTGAGCGAGGAAGTCGTCCGACAGATTTCCAAGCACAAAGAAGAGCCCGAGTGGATGCTCGAGTTCCGTCTGAAAGCCCTGAAGATTTACGAGTCGAAGCCGATGCCGACCTGGGGCGGAGACCTCTCGCATCTGGAAGCGACCCTCGATGAGATCTACTTCTATGTGAAGCCGCAGGACCAGATGGAGCGCTCCTGGGACGACGTCCCGGACAACATCAAGAACACGTTCGAGCGTTTGGGTATCCCCGAGGCGGAGCAGAAGCTCCTGGCCGGCGTCGGCGCGCAATACGAGTCCGAGATGGTGTACCACTCCCTCAAAGAGGAGTGGGCTTCCCAGGGCGTGATCTTCGATTCGATCGAAGACGGGCTCAAGAACCACCCGGACCTCTTCCGGGAGCACTTCGCGACCGTCATTCCCGCTGCAGACAACAAGTTCGCGGCGCTCAACTCGGCCGTTTGGTCGGGGGGTTCGTTCGTCTACATTCCGAAGGGAGTGGAGCTCAAGACCCCTCTTCAAGCGTACTTCCGGGTCAACCAGGAACGTATGGGGCAGTTCGAGCGCACGCTGATTATCATGGATGAGGGCGCTCAGGCTCACTACATCGAGGGATGCACAGCGCCGGTCTACTCCACCGACTCGTTTCACTCGGGTGTGATCGAGATCATCCTGAAAAAGGACTCGCGATTCCGGTACACGACCATTCAGAACTGGTCGAACAACATGTACAACCTCGTGACACAACGGGCCGTGGTGAACGAGAACGCCACCATGGAGTGGCTCGACGGTAACCTCGGGTCCAAGCTCACCATGAAGTATCCTTCGTGTTACCTCGTGGGTGAAGGGGCACACGGTGACATCATGTCCATCGCCTATGCGAGCGACGGCCAGCACCAGGACACCGGGGGCAAGGTCGTTCACGTGGCCCCGAACACCACATCCTCGATCACCTCGAAGTCGGTCTCCAAAGGACATGGTCGGTCGTCGTACCGTGGCCTCTGCAAGGTGTACGACGGTGCGCACAACGCCCGGTCCAACGTCGAGTGTGACGCGCTTCTCATCAACTCCACCTCGCGCACGGATACATACCCGTATATCGAGATCGAAGGGAAGCAAGCCACGGTCGGGCACGAGGCGACCGTCTCAAAGATCGGCGACACTCAGCTCTTCTACCTTATGAGCCGAGGCCTGACCAAAGAGGAGGCCATGGCGCTGATCGTGCGCGGATTCATCGAGCCGATCGCGAAGGAGCTTCCGCTCGAGTACGCCGTCGAGCTCAACCGGCTCATCGAACTCGAGATGGAGGGATCGGTCGGCTGATGTCCAAGTCCCCTCAAGCCGCGGAAGCGCCGATCGCGGAGGAGGAGACTCCCAGTTCGTTGGACGAGAGCGCGGTCGAGAGGATCAGCCAGGGTGCCCCTTCGTGGTTGAGTGAGCGCAGACGACACGCGTGGTCGGTGTTCGAAGACACTCCCCTTCCGAGCACGCGGTCGGAAGAGTGGCGCTACACCGATGTCTCTCGGGTCGTGGACTTCGCCGACCTCCGGCTTGCGATCGATGGAGCGCAGTCCGAAAATGGCTCCCGCCCAGCCGGGCTCGCGGCCGCCATGGAAGAAGACCTTGCAGCTTCGGGTCACGCGGTGTTGGTCGACGGCAGCGTCGTCCATGTCGACCTCGATCCTGCGCTCGAGAAGCAGGGGGTCATCCTGACCTCGCTGCGGTCCGCCGTAAACGAGCACGGGGGTCTTCTCGAAGAATTGCTCGCCACCAAGACCCTGCCGCCCGAGGATGGCAAGTTCCAGGCACTCAATGCGGCGCTCTGGACGGACGGCGTGCTCCTCTATGTCCCCCGGGACGTGAAGCTCGACCTTCCGGTCCGGGTCACGCGCTGGCTCTCGCACGCCGGTTCAGCAGTCTTCGCGCGCACCTTGATCGTGGCCGAGCCGGGAAGCCAGGTTTCGTACGTCGAAGAGCTGCTCTCCGAGGACTTCGACCAGCGCACTTTCGTTTCGACCGCTGTGGAGGTCATCGCGCGCGAAGGAGCCCAGATTCAGTACGCCTCAATTCAGCGGCTGGGGCGTGGCGTGTTCTGTCAGGCGGCACAACGGACGCTCGCCCATCGGGATTCCAAGCTCGACTCGCTGAACGTGAGTCTCGGCGCCTCGGTCACCCGCCTCGACCTGAACGCTCGGCTGCTTGGAGCAGGCGCGCACAGCGAACTGCTCGGCCTCTACTTCGGGGACCAGGATCAGCACTTCGACCACAACACCAGCCAGGACCACCTGGCGCCCGACACCGGAAGCAACCTCCTCTACAAGGGCGCGCTCGATGACCGTGCCCAGGCGGCGTTCCGGGGGATCATTCGGGTACATAGCGACGCTCAGCGGACCGACGCCTACCAGACCAACCGAAACCTGCTGCTTTCAGACGAATGTCGAGCCAACTCCCTCCCGAACCTCGAAATCGAGGCCGACGACGTGAAGTGTTCACACGGTGCGACGGTCGGCCAGCTCGATCCCGAAGCGCTCTTCTATCTTCTGAGCCGAGGGCTGAGCCGGGAGCAAGCGGAGCGTCTGGTCGTCTTGGGCTTTCTCGGAGACGTCATGTCCCGGCTGCCGCTCGGCGGAGTCGTCGAGAAGGTGACACACGCGATCGAGCGGAAGCTCGAACATGTCTAACGGAAGCTCCGATGTGACTAACGGAGGGCCGGGCGACGGAAAGTGGGTGAAGGTCGCCGACCTCAGTGAGTGCGTGCCAGGCAACCTCTTGGACGTCGAGGCCGGGCACGAAAGTATCGTCCTGGCCAACATCGACGGCGATCTTTATGCCCTTGAGAATCGTTGCTCACATCAGGATCTTCCGCTCTCCGACGGAGAGCTGGACGGGGATCGATTGGAGTGCTTGTACCACGGCGCTAGGTTTGACGTGTGCACGGGAAAAGCCGTGGGGCTTCCGGCCATCAAGCCCGTAGGAATCTACGACGTCCAGGTCCGGGGCCAAGAAATCTACGTCCAGATTTAGAAGGCTGTTGAAGGGCTGAACTGACATGCCTAACACGTCTCCTCGACTCGATCGGACCGCCTTGAGGGCCCAGTTCCCGACCCTGGCCCAGGAGGTCGGCGGGCATGCACTCGTCTACCTGGACAGCGCCGCCACGTCGCAGAAACCCCAATACGTGTTGGACGCCCTTACGGCGTATTACGAGCACGACAACGCCAACGTGCACCGCGGCATCCACGAGCTGAGTCGCCGGGCCACAGTCGCCTTCGAAGACGCACGGGTGAAGCTGGCGAAGTTCCTCGGTGCGGCGGATTCGGCCGAGTTGGTGTGGACCCGCGGCACCACGGAGGCCATCAACCTGGTGGCAAGCAGTTGGGGCATGGACACGCTCACTGAGGGCGACGAGATCCTCTTGAGCTCCCTGGAGCACCACTCCAACATCATCCCGTGGCAGTTGGTGGCCCGCCATACAGGTGCTCGCCTTCGGTACATCGAGATGGACGAACAAGGCCGTCTGATCCTGGACGACCTTCCAGAGCTTCTGACGGATCGCACTCGGATGGTCGCCGTCTCCCATATCTCGAACGCCTTGGGGACGGTCAATCCGATACGTCAGATCGCCGTGCAGGCCAAGCAGGTCGGGGCCCTCGTGCTCGTCGACGGCGCCCAGGCGGTCCCCCACCGCCGGGTCGACGTGCAGGAGCTCGGCTGCGACTTCTACGCGTTCTCGGGGCACAAGATGTGTGGCCCCACGGGATCGGGCGGCTTGTGGGCACGCCGATCACTCCTCGAGTCGATGCCGCCGTACCAGGGGGGGGGCGAGATGATTCGTATGGTCGGCCGAGAGGAAAGCACCTGGGCCGAGATCCCGCACAAGTTCGAGGCCGGCACACCGAACATCGCGGGCGCCATCGCTCTAGGAGCGGCCGCCGACTTCCTCGACGAGGTCGGCTTCGACGCCATCGCCGAGCACGAAAGAGGCCTGCTCGCCTACGCTCTCGAACGCCTCGACGACTTGGGTGGCATCAGCGTCTACGGGCCCACCGATCTGGATGAACGCTCCGGTGTCATCTCGTTCACCATGGGAGATGCCCACCCTCACGACATCTCGACGATCCTCGATTCCAAAGGGATCGCGATCCGCGCAGGCCATCACTGCGCTCAACTCGTCATGCAGCACTTCGGCATCTCGGCCACGGCGCGCGCGAGTTTCTATCTCTACAACTCCAGGGACGACGTGGACCGCCTCATCGAGGGGCTCACATCTGTAAAGGAGATCTTCGGGCCGGACGTATGACGGACGCTCCCTTAACCTCTCTGTACCAGGAGCTCATCCTCGAGCACTACCGCCACCCGCGGAACAAGGGAGAGCTCGCCGATCACACCGTGGAGGCCCACGTGGCCAATCCCGTGTGCGGCGACGAGGTCAAGATTCAAATCCGTCTGGACGGGGACCGGATCGAAGAGATCGCTTTCGACGGCCAAGGATGTTCCATCTCGCAGGCCTCGGTGTCGATGATGACTGCCCTGGTCAAGGGGACGGAGCGGAGCGAGGCGATTCGCTTGGCGGGCGTCTTTACTGATATGATGCACGGCAGTGAGGGCGCCTCGTCAGACCGGTCCCTGGGGGACCTGCACGCGTTACAAGGCGTCTCGAAGTTTCCCGTGCGGATCCGGTGTGCCCTGCTCGCTTTCGACGCGCTCCGGGATGCGCTCGGTACGGGCCTGGAGGCTGATCCCACGGGGGGAGCAGTTCACGACGACGGATCCCAAGGAGAGACGACACGCTGATGCCTGAGCACGAGAGCGCTTCCGCGGTTTATTCGGGTCTCTTACGCAACACACCCGCCGGAGACGTCGCCGTCTGGGTCACCCGCAATGGGGTTCGCCGGATCGGGGCCGTCACGCCCGAGATCATCGAGGACGGTCACTGGGATGCATCAGGACATCCCACGCTCAGGGTCGCCCTCCACCAGCTCGATCAGTACTTCAACCGGAAGAGAGAACGCTTCCATCTTCCGCTCGACTTCTCCGGGGCCACCGCGTTTCAGAGGCGCATCTTCGAGCGACTCACGGAAATTCCGTATGGCCGAATCGTGTCGTACGGGGACATCGCCGACGAGATAGGAGTGGCTGGCGCCGCCAGGGCCGTCGGACAGGCCGTGGGGGCCAACCCCCTTCCCATCGTCGTTCCGTGCCATCGCGTCGTCCGAAGCGACAGCAGGTTAGGGGGATACTCCGGAGGCCTCCGCCGCAAGGTCGCCCTCCTTGCCATCGAGGGGGTGGGTGTCGACGGGCATCAGTCGCGAAGCCGAGTCCATCCGGAGTTGCTGGAGTTTCCGCTTTAGGCGACGATCACCACACCTTCCACGAAGACGCGAAGCCAGGGGATCTGACGGGTCAATTTCCCAGCCGCTGGCGCAGCTCCTCGAACCAGTTCACGACGACGACGAAACGTTCTGATGCTGGAGCCGCGCCTTCCGGGGCTGTGGCTACGCCAACGAGCTGCGGGACCACCAGCCGGTCGACCTTCCTCTCGTGCTTCAGGTCGTCGGCCAGGTAGACCTTGGCCATCCCGCCCTCGCCGAGTTCACGCTCGATGGCGTAGCGGCCCTCGAGGGCGGCGTTCAGGCGAGCGACTGGATCGGACATGGGCACGCTCCGGAATCAGACTGTCGTCAACACCCCAGCACGGGCCGGCCTAGCACGGGTCGATCCCAGCTCGCGGGTCAATTTCCCACCCGCTGGCGAAGCTCCTCGGCCCAGTTCTCGACCAGGATGAGTTCGGAGACCACGGCGTTCTCGCTGTCACCGATACGCAGCATCACGAATCGCTGATCATCGGAGGCAACGTCGTACGTAATGTAAGCATTGTTTCGTATGTAACCGGCCGCTGAGAACAGAACCTCCTGCTGGCCGAGCACGAAGGCTGGGTCTGTGCTCACCTGGACCGCCACCAACTCGTTGACGCCGTTCATGTAGAACAACTCCCGACCGCTATGCGCCCACAACGGTTCCCTCCCTCCATTCGTGGACACTTGTTGCAGGGACTGGCCCGCTTCGGGAAAGGGACGCACGAAGACCTCAAGCGATCCCGAACGGTTGGAGACAAAAGCCAGCCAGCGCCCGTCGGGCGAAAGAGAGAACGCCCTCTCTTGGAACTCCGTCACCTCCAGTGGCACGACGGCGCTGTCGATTGGGAGGCGCACGGCGTAGATGTCCGCATCCTGATTGACTCCTTCACGAAAGACCAACCATGTACCATCGGGGGAGTACACCGCCTCTTGGAGGAGGGCCTCCCGGTCCAGCACGAGCTCGGCGGTATCACTCCCATCGGCTCTTTTGGTCCAGACGTCGAGATTTTCTGCACGATTCGACAGGAAGGTCAAAGACTGACCGTCTGGTGACCACCTGGCCCGGATGTTCCCCCCCTCGAAGGTGAGCCGCGACAGCGGCCCCGTGTCCAACTGCTTCACCCACACGTCAGCCACTCCCTCGGGGTTCTCTATCGAGATGGCTAGGCGATCCCCATTCGGAGAGAGTGCGAGGCTGGAAGAAAATGCGTCTGTGCTTACGGTCCATCCGGGATCTATCTCTCGGGCCGTGCCGTCTCTCTCCACCCATACGGGTGTACCCGATGCGGAAACTCCGGCATCTGTACGGTACACGAGCGTGCCCGTCTCTGAGACGGCGAAAAAACCCAGGCCGCTAGTGAGCACCGCCACTCCCTCGGCCACCGGCATAGCGGCGCCCGTAAGCTCCAGGCTCTCTACGTCGAAGGGGGCAGCCAACAGGGTGGTGGCGTCGATGAACAGCAGATGCCCCGTGTGGCTATAACGTGGGTGGGTGCCCTGCGTAAGATCCTTCACCGCCCCGGTTTCGAAATCCGCCGCTTTGATTCTGGAACCGTCCCGTCCCAGGGTCGCGAACACCACACCCCTGCCGTCCGGCAATACATCCGGGAGCACATTGATCTGGTCCCCACCGGCGGCGTCCACCTCGGTGACGATCTCGGGGGAGCCACCTCCCGCGGGCACTCGCCTCAATCCAACAGTCGGTTCACTGTAGTAGACCCAAGCACCGTCGGAACTCCAGCCAGCGCAACAGATCCCTCTTGCCTCTGCGAGAGTCCGTGAGACACCGCCCTGGAGCGGGACCACCCGAATCGAGCCGTCTGTAAGGAAGGCGACCTCCTGGCCATCGGGAGAAATCGCCGGTTGAAAGCCGCCGCTTGTGCCGCGGATCGGCGTGGCGTTCAGCACGTTCCACGGTCTCACCCACAACTGCCGCTGTCCATCGTCACCAACACCCCTGTAGACGATGAGCGATCCGTCGGCGGAAAGGTCGAGATCTCCTCGGCTGGGATCAAAAATTTGGTCCTCCGGGATGTGCACGGAGACGCGAGTCACGGGCCTCGGAGAGGCGGGACGCAGGAGCAACCAACCGAGCGTCAGCGTGAGCACGGCAGCCAAAGTTGTCATGGCTATCGTCAGCCGATTCCAGGGTCGGGTCCTTTCGCCCGGAAGCTGCGCGACAGGCGTCGCGATAACCGAGGTCTGAGCCCGATACCTGAAGCTCTCATTCCGGAGTGCCCTCGCGAACTCAGCCGCGCTAGTGAAGCGGTCAGCAGGCAGCTTCTCCAAGGTCTTCGCGAGTGCATGGCCGACGTGAAGTGGCACAGTCCTTCGCTCACTCGTGATCGCCGGTGCATCCATCGTGAGAACCTTGACCAGCACCGCTTGGGCCGTGGTTGCCGAGAAGGGCGGCTGCCCAGCAAGCATCTCGTACAGCACACAGCCCAGTGCGTAGACATCCGAACGGGGGTCTGCGTCCCTGTCGCCCGTGGCCTGTTCGGGGCTCATGTAGTGGGGCGTGCCGAGGCTTAGTCCCGTCTCGGTGATTCGGCCGCCACCTGCCTGCGCCACGGCCAGCGCGATCCCGAAGTCCGCGATGAGGGGCTCTCCCCGCTCACTCAGCAGGATGTTGCCCGGCTTGATATCGCGGTGCACGACGCCGTGCTCGTGAGCGTAGTCGAGGGCGTCGGCGACTTTCCACGTGATCGCTACCGCGTCATCCACATTGAGTTGTTTCTCGCGGTCGATACGGTCCCTGAGTGATTCCCCATCGATGTGGGGCATCACGTAGAACAGGAAGCTGTCCGCCTCGCCCGAATCGAAGAGCGGCAGGATATGCGGGTGAGTCAGGTTCGCCGTCGTCTTGATCTCGACGAGAAATCGCTCGGCACCCACAACCGCCGCCAACTCGGGCTTCAGAACCTTGAGGGCCACTTTACGTTCGTGCTTGAGGTCGTCGGCCAGGTAAACCGTGGCCATGCCGCCCCGGCCCAGCTCGCGCTCGATGGTATAGCGGCCTTCTAGGGCTGCGGTCAGGCGGGCGACGGCATCGAGCATGGGGGACAACATGCGCCTGAGGCGTGTGTGGCGGCAAGCAGATTGTGCCTGTGGGCGGGGAGCTAGGATCCCGATTTTTTCTTGCTTACGCCTGCCCTGCAACGGTATCGTTAGGAGACCGGGTCTTGCAGCTTCATCAAGGACCCAGCCCCCAACGACTCGATGGCGGCTTTGCCGCAGAGGTGTCCAAATGTACAGAGCGCTGACCTGCCTGCTCGTTTCTGGTGTTGTCTCCCTCGCGGCGTGCGGGGACAACAGCACCGCGCCGGAAGATGAGCTCACCGCGGACGAGGTCGGGTTCCTGGCCAGCCAAATCGAAGCCACGTTCACTGGTGTGCTCGACGACTACTTCGACCAAACCGGAGGCGATCCCTCGAATGCGCCGGCGCTGACCCATGTGCCCGTCGTCTGGACCCGTAGCTTCGAGAGGAGCCGACCGTGCCACGATGGGGGCACGCTTACGGTCACGGGGGGGGGCACGACTACTTGGGACGCCCAAGCCGTGACCAACGACGTCGAGAGCAGCGGAACGAAGACCCGCACGAACTGCGCCTACACGCAAACAGACGGTGTGGTCATCACGCTAAACGGCACCGGCACTTGGGACCATGAGCGTCACTACCTTAACAACGCCCCGACCGGAACCTGGATCACGATGTTCGCCGGCAGCTTTACCTGGACGAGGCCCGGCGAGACCGGCGACACCTGCACCTACGACCTTATCAGGACGGTCGACACGGCCGCGAACACGCGGACCCTCATCGGCACGTCGTGCGGCAACGACGTCGACAAGTCTGGCACTTGGCGCGGCTAGGAGGGGGAGTTCCGCGAAGAAGCGCCCAAGGGGAACCTAGGGCTGCAGTACCACCTTCACCGCCCCACTCTTGTGATGGTTCGCCGCCGCACGTAGCGCGTCGCGATACTGGTCGAGGGGATAGGCGTGTGTGACCATGTCCTGGACCGGTGCCCCCGTCTCGAGCAGGAGATCGTGGGCGATCTCGAAGGTGTGCCGCCGCTCACCCCGCCAGGCTTCCTGTCCGTAACCGACCGCCCCCCGGATGCGGAGCTCCCTGGCCCACACGAACGTGAGATCGAGCTTCTTGAACTCGGCCACACACCCGATGACCACGATTCGGCCACGCGGTGAGGCGAAACCGAGCGACTGGGTGAGGCTGCTCCTGTTGCCGACACAGTCGTAGATGAGCGGAAAACCACCACCCGAGTAGACCTCGGGGCCCACGACAGGCATATAGGCCGACGCGCCGGTGTCGATCAACGCCTGTCGCGCCTCCGGACCCGGCGCGACCACATCGGTAGCGCCCAATGTCCGAGCCAGTTTCTGCTCGTGCTCCCGCTTGGCCTGCGCCAGGATCGGGCCTTGGAAGCCGATCGCCCTTAGGGCCCATATGGTGGCCAAGGCGATCGTGCCGCTCCCGATCACCAAGGCGGGCTCCTGGTCCCTCGGAGGCGAGCGCAACACGGCGTGCAGAGCGATGGAGAGCGGCTCGAGAAGCACGGCCGCGTTGTCGGACAGTGTATCATCGACGGGAAAAACCTGGGACTCGTGAGCGAGCACCCTCTGGCCCCACCCCCCGGGTAGATCTCGATGATACCCGATCGTGAGCCCCCGCGAGAGCGGCTGATCTCCGATCAACGTGATGCCTTCTTCGCCGGCCCGCTCACACGTGCAGTGAAGCCCGTCGGAGCAGGAGGGACACGGGTCCTCCGGAGGGTAACCCCGGGTCCGACACGAGATCATCGGGTCCATCGTCACCCGCTGGCCCTGCGACACCTTGGACACGCTGTTGCCGACCGACTTCACCCTTCCCAGAATCTCGTGCCCGAGAACGGCCGGAAACGAGCCGAACGGCTCCATAGCCGGGCTCGCAGAGTACGTCAGGTTGCTGATGTCGCTTCCGCAGATCCCCCCCGCGATAACCTCGATCTCGACCCAGTCCGGCCCCGGCAGCTCCGGCTCGGGGAGATCACTCATCTTCACGCCGCTGAGAGGTCCGAAGAAAACCGAATCCGTGACACGCCCAGCCGTCTTCGCGAGCAGGAAGTGCGGAACCGATACATTGAACGTGACGCCCTTCATGATCTCGGACTCAGCCTCCGGTTCGCTTCCAGCCTGCTTGTCGTTTCCGGCTCCACCTCGAGTTACAGCCCGGCCGTCGAGGAGGGCCGGGGTCGAACGGAGACCAGTCTAGCCCCGGGCGTTTCGCGTAGCCACCGCACCCCCTCACGGAACCATGGCCGAAGGCGGTAGATTATAGGGGTTATGACTAGACGCACCGCCATCATCGCCGGAATCCGTACGCCCTTCGTCCGATCCGGAACTGTCTTCAAGGACCTGACCGCGATCGACCTGGGTGTGCTCGCGGTGCGTGAGCTCATGGACCGAAGCGGCGTCCGTGGTGACGACGTAGACCACCTCGTCTACGGCACTGTCGTACATGATCCCCACGCCCCCAATATCGCCCGTGAAGTCGGGCTGGCCACCCTGCCCAAAACCGTCCCGGCGGTGACCGTCTCCCGGGCCTGTGCCACGGCCAATCAATCGATCGCGGACGCCGCCAATCTCATCGAGCGTGGTTACGCCGATGTCGTCGTGGCCGGAGGTGCCGAATCGCTCACGCACATTCCGATCACCATCAAGCAATCCTTCGCAGAGAAACTCATCGGCGTCTCCAAGGCGAAGACGCTCGGCGCGCGACTGGGTACGCTGGCCAAGATCCGGCCCAAAGATCTGGTACCCAACTTCCCGCAGATCGCCGAGCCCACCACGGGCGAAAGTATGGGAGAGTCG
>Ga0114996_10003501_pt1 | contig 19448 bp, 19 predicted proteins | sample ArcticOcean_MG_C_4_FD_87039 | JGI IMG/M metagenome (GOLD analysis project Ga0114996, IMG submission 87039) | Marine microbial communities from western Arctic Ocean - ArcticOcean_MG_CB4_134 | ecosystem: Environmental > Aquatic > Marine > Oceanic | place: Arctic Ocean: Canada Basin | collected...
AGAGCTACTCGACAATTTCTTCTTCGACTTACTAATACTTGACGAACGCTTGGTCGAACGTTGTATGCGCCGAAATGCCGAGTACATTTCCGCCGCCGTTTTGTAACGATCGGCCGGATCAAGTTGAATCGCTTTACGTAGAAGCGCCGCAAGTTCGTGCGGAATGCGTTTTTGTAGTCGATCGTGACCCACCATCGGCCATTTGAATGGCCACTCGGGCAACTTTCCAGAAAATAGGCGATATAAGACCAAGCCCAGCGAAAACACATCGGACTGAAATTTCGGTCGCCCCATCGCTTGTTCGGGAGCGATATAATCAATCGTTCCAGATCCGGATGCCTTCAGCGTTCTCAGGCTGACCTTCGCGAATCCGAAATCCGCCAGCTTCAAACGATTGCCTGGAAAGAGAATGAAGTTTTCGGGCTTGATATCGCAATGAAGTATCTTCTTGCTATGCGCATGGGCGAGCGCCGCAAGCGCCTGCTCTGCAATCAACATGGCGTACGCGCCTGATATTCGGCGTTCAATACGATCAGCCAATGATTCCGTACCCAGCTCCATCGCTATGACGAAATGATCGTCAATAAAACTCGCGTCCTGCACCGTCAAGATATTGGGATGTACCAAGCGTGTCGCGATTTGAACTTCGCGAAGGAAATCATCATTACTGACATTGTCGTCCGATTTCGGAACTTTCAATGCAACTCGCGTTTTATGAATGGTATCAGCGGCTCTGTATACGTCGGCCATCGGACCTGTCGCGATACGACCCAGGATGCGATATTTACCAAGTTTTTGACACGCTCGAAGCAAAACGAGAATAATCCAATAAAATGAGAGGTCAAATCCTGGCTGCGACCCCGAACAGGGAAGCAATCATTGTTTGCAAGACGGGTTGAAGTCAAGCGCAAAAATTATCGTTGCCGCAAAATTTTAAACTGCGAATATTTCGACAGCGTCGCTCACACGCCGAAATTGCTGTTCAACTTTTTACCCTTGCCACTGCGCGTCGCCAGCCGGCGTAGAGATTCGTTCTTTGCTCATCATCCATTTCGGGCTCAAACACTGCGTTACGGGACCAAAGCGATGCAATTTCATCTGTCGACGCAAAAACCCCGCACTGCAATCCGGCGAGAAATGCCGCGCCAAGCACGGTTGATTCAACGTTAGTTGGTCGCTCCACCGGCACATCTAATATGTCAGCAAGGAAGTGAAGAAACCAGTCGTTAGCAACCATGCCACCATCCACCCGAATGATGCTTGGACGAACACCATCGGCCGACATTGCATCAACCAGATCGCGAGTTTGATAGGCGACGGCCTGAAGCGTTGCGGTCACAATTTCGCCGATCCCGCTGTCGCGAGACAGACCGAGAATTGCCGCGCGGGCGTCAGGATCCCAATAAGGGGCGCCCAAACCGGCAAACGCAGGCACAACGTGCACATTTTCAGTGATTCCGGTTGCAGTGGCTAGCGCTTCAGTATCTGCAGCCGACTCAATAACTTTAAGCTGGTCGCGAAGCCATTGAATCGCCGAGCCCGCGACAAAAATACTTCCCTCAATCCCGTAAGTAACCTTTCCATCGAGCCTGAATGCGACGGTAGTCAATAAATTGTTATTGGATTGCAGCGGTCGATCACCGGTATTGGCAAGCACAAAGCATCCAGTCCCATAGGTACTCTTGGTGACGCCGGGTGCGAATCCCGCCTGACCGACCAATGCCGCCTGCTGGTCGCCAGCCATACCACAAATTGGAATTTCGAGACCAATCGTGGATTTGTCGGTTACCCCATAGTCATCAGCGCAATCTTTGACCTGCGGCAGTATCGATGCCGGAATATCGAAAAGCGCCAGAAGCTCTTCGTCCCACACCTGCGAATGAATATTGAAAAGAAGGGTTCTTGATGCATTACTCGCATCAGTCGCATGCTCGCGACCACCCGTGAGTCGCCATAATAGGAAACAATCGATCGTTCCGAACAGCAGTCGGCCGGCATCTGCCAATGCTCGGGCCCCGACGACATTCTCAAGCATCCAGACTATTTTCGTGGCAGAAAAATACGGATCAAGGCGCAAGCCTGTTTTCGCAGAAACGACCTCTTCGGCGCCCTGCTCTTTCAACTGCTGGCAGTAACCCGCGGTGCGACGATCCTGCCAAACAATCGCGTGATGAATGCATTGACCAGTGTCGCGATCCCATAGCAATGTCGTCTCGCGCTGATTGGTAATGCCCAGCCCTTCGATTTTCACGTTTCCGGCTTTCGCCAACGCGTCGCAGGTGACGCGAATGACCGACTCCCAGATTGCTTCAGGATCGTGCTCAACCCAGCCGGGCTGTGGATACTCCTGCGGAAACTCCTGCTGAGCGGACGCGATAACCGTCGCGTGACTATCAAAAACCACGGTGCGACTACTACTCGTCCCCTGATCAATGGCCATGAGATATTGCATATTTTCGCTCATTCGGAACGACTCCCGCTAGAGAGTATAAAGCGGCTTCTTAACCACCATTTTCTTACCCAGACCTTCTGGTCTTGTCTGGTCATGCTGAGTCGCCGCAAACGCGCCAATACTCTCCAGAATTTTTGCTGGCCATGGAGTGACTCGACGCGTTTCCAGGGAAACATGCAGATTCATCCATTCGGCCGTTGCGACCAAATGCTTTCGCTCGGCGTGGTACATGCGCTGAAACTGATGCACGCGTTTTTCATCATAGGCCAGTAATTGCGACGTGATGACGTAAGGGTCTCCGAGTAACAGCTCGCTCTTGTATTCAATGTGGCACTCAACGGCAAATGTAGAACCCTTTTCATGCTCGAGATAGTCGTCCGTAATGCCAAATTGCGTCCAGAGATCGTCAATCCCAAAGTCGAACGCCAACACGTAGTACGCGACATTCATATGGCTATTAATATCAATCCATTCTGCCTGTACCGACCCTTGGCCGACCACAGTCCCAATCATTTTTGCATCATTCATGTACTTGCCAATTCCTGTCGATTTTTGAAGTGACGCAGCGCGTCGGGATTTGCCAGTGCATCCATATTCTTGACCGCCCGCCCGTGCACGACGTTGCGCACTGCCAGTTCCACAATCTTGCCGCTGATCGTGCGAGGAATTTCCTCAACCTCTACAATTTTCTCAGGTACATGCCGCGGCGTTGTGTTCTCGCGAATTACCGCTCGAATTTTGCCTTGTAACGCTGCATCCAATGAAATGCCGTCTCGCAAGTGTACGAACAAGACCACTCGCACATCGTCGTCCCAATCCTGACCGATTGCGATACTTTCTAAAACCTCGTCTAATTTTTCCACTTGCCGATATATTTCAGCGGTCCCGATACGGACACCACCGGGATTAAGCACCGCATCCGATCGACCGTAAATGACCATTCCGCCGTTAGGCGTGATTTCGGCATAGTCGCCATGCGCCCAAACGCCAGGGAATCGGTCAAAGTAAGCCGCATGGTATTTTTGATCGTCGGGGTCATTCCAAAACCCGACCGGCATCGACGGAAAAGCGTTACTACATACCAGCTCGCCGTTTTGCCCGATGACGGCTTCACCGTCGTCGTTATAGATTTGCACCTGCATACCAAGCGCCAAACACTGCAATTCACCTCGGCGAACTGGAAGTAACGGATTGCCACCGGCAAAACAACTGATGATATCGGTGCCGCCGGATATGGATGACAATTGAACTTCGGCAGATATCGCGTCGTATACATAATCGAAACTCTCCGGCGCCAGCACAGAGCCGGTGGAAAGAATCGTTTTTAGCGCCGGCAGATCAAACTCATCGCGAGGTCTGACGCCAGCCTTCTCCAGCGCAGAAATGAATTTGGCGCTGGTTCCGAAAACCGTTACGGCTTCGTCTTCAGCCATTTTCCATAGGCCTCGCCCATCGTCCAAAAACGGCGACCCATCATAGAGAATAATCGTCGCACCAGCCGTTAGCGCACTGACCAGCCAATTCCACATCATCCAACCGCACGTGGTGAAATAGAACACTCGATCCTCAGGCCCTATATCACAATGCAGTGAATGTTCTTTGATGTGTTGAATCAGGGTGCCGCCCGCGCCATGCACGATGCACTTGGGGACTCCGGTCGTTCCTGACGAATACATGATGTATAGGGGGTGATTGAATTCCGTCGGCGTACAGTTCAAGCGCGCATTCGGCACCATGATGTCCTGCCACATAACACCATTGCCCAGCCCGCCAATGTCCACGTCGTCGCAAGTAAACGGGACGACAACCGTTTTTTCGATGCTGGAAATTTGTTTTAGCACCCCCCCGACGGCATCCAGCGAATCGAATCGCTTGCCATTGTAGAAATAGCCATCTGCGCAGAACAAGACTTTCGGTGCAATCTGTCCGAAGCGATCAACCACACCATTAATACCGAAATCTGGTGAACAGGAAGACCAGATCGCGCCAATACTCGTTGCCGCAAGCATCGCAACGATGGCTTCCGGACAATTCGGCAAAAACCCTGCCACGCGATCGCCTTTCACGACGCCCGCATCTCTTAACCCGGCACTTATACTCGCGACCTGCGAGCGCAGTTCGTCATAGCTCAACGCTCGCCTCGCGCCATTCTCGCCGCGAAAAATAATAGCCGGACGACTGCCGGTTTGCCGCAGCACGTGTTCGGGAAAACTGAGTTCTGCATCTTTAAACCACTCAGCTGTCGTCATATCTCCCGGCTGATGTACGACGACACTGGCTTCCTTGGTGAATCGAACCTCACCGAAATCACATACTGCCTGCCAAAATGCCGCACTATTGTTGATAGCCCACGATTGCAACTCAGCGTATGAATCACAGCTTTGCGACTTCATAAATCGATACATGGCGCTGTTTTGAACCCGCTCGTCCGAGGGGCTCCAGAGAATCTTGTTGTCTGCCAAAGTAGGTGCCTTGCGCTTTTCGTCACTATAGCGGGATCGCATTATTCTGCCGATTATGACGATTTTGACGAGGAAACGCTCGGAGTTCCGCGCCCAATCATCGACGCGAGCAGAACCCCTTTCCGGCAGCTTGATTTGCGCGGCATTACCCCTATTATCTAGCTCCAGTTCAATTGGTCGCTATTGACCGGTTGATGAGATAAGGGATTGCAGTGAACTAAATCTGGGCCATCATTATTTTAACGGTTGCGGTTGTGGGGATTGTCTGGGCCATCCGCAATAAAGCCAAGTCTCGACCGATTCCGGATGCCATCCGTCCCGGGAAAACATTGCCAGACTTTACAGTTTTGGACGAAGACGGCACCACGCTTAGCTCATCGTCTTTGCGGGGCTCTCCCACCGTGCTTTTATTCGTCCGCGGTACTTGGTGCCCTTTTTGCAGCAAACAAGTGGCGAATCTCACCCACTACTACAACGAGATTACGTCAGCTGGCGCAAGGCTTATTTTGGTTACGCCCAAGCCCTTGGATACCACACGACGCGTAGCCGATGCATTCGGAGTTAATTTTGAATTTTGGTTAGATGAATCGTTGTCGGTCGCAAAGTCACTAGACCTACTGAGCGTCGATGGCGTGCCCGGCAAACACCGGGCCGACTATGGTAACGACACCTTATGGCCGACATCGTTAGTTATTGATGCCGAGGGGGTCATTCAATTTGCCGAATTATCGCGATTTATCGTGGACAGACCGAATCCCGAAAAGTTACTCGCAGTCGTTAAACGCCTGCAGAAATGATTCGTTTCGCTTGCTGATCGGCCACGACGTTTGTCGGTTTGTCGCTTGCAGCTGATTCCTCGAAGATCCCGGTCAGCCGCGGTCCAATGGCAGACACTTGCTCCCAAACCTCGTCTTCAGTTATATCACCGTAGTACTCGCACGCAACATTGATAATTCCGCCGCCATTAATGACGTAGTCAGGCGCGTAAAGGATGTCTGCATCATGCAATCGTTGACCATCGTCGGGTGTCTCGAGTTGGTTGTTTGCGCTACCCGCGACAATAGATGTCTGCAACATTGGAATCGATTCGGCATTCATAATCGCGCCCAGCGCGCACGGCGCTACGACGTCAACTTTCTGAACCAAAATATCCTCAAGGGAGATTGACGTCGCACTAAATTCGTCTACTACCTTGCGCACACGGCCCGCATCGATGTCGGCCACGACAAGGTTTGCGCCAGCTTCATGGAGATATTTGCAAAGATAGTAACCAACCTGGCCCACGCCCTGCACGGCCACGGTTAGACCGGCAACGTCATTACGACCAAGCTTAAATTGCACCGCGGATTCGATGCCTTTGAAAATGCCATACGACGTCTTCGGCGATGGATCACCGCCCGCCATTCCGTCTACGGGCGACAGACCTGCAACATACTATGTTTTTCGAGCAATCATCTCCATGATTTCGACCGTCATGCCGACGTCTTCAGCCGTGACATATGCGCCACCGAGCTGCTCAACGAAATCCCCGTAACGTTCGTAGAGCGCTGCACTGCCTGAGTATCCGGGCGTTTTCATAATGACGCCCTTGCCTCCGCCGAACTTCAAGCCCGCCAGGGCATTCTTGTAGCTCATGCCCTGGGATAGGCGTAACACGTCGTGCAGTGCCTCGGTGCTGGAGGCATAAGCCCAAAGCCTCGTGCCGCCGGCTGATGGGCCGAGCGCCGTGGAATGGATGGCGATGATCGCCTGCAATCCAGTTGTCGCGTCATGGCAAAAGACGACCTTTTCGTGTGCGTCGAACGCTGAATCATCGATAGGGGACATGAAATCTCACAATTAATTGAAAAGTGTCAGTGCTGGCGCGACAACAATTGCCGCGGCGCGGATTCTAGCACCCAATAATCATGCCGGCATAGATTCGCGTTGCTGCTGGCGCGAATGCGTGGCGTTAACCCTAGAATTGGACGTTAACGGCCTTGCACAAGAAACGCATGTAAGGATCCGCTGCTCGAAAGGCTGTCTCGACATTGCGCTGGAATTTGGGACTTAGCGCGTCCTTGATCGTCATGTTCTTAATCGCAATAAAGTCCTTCCGCTTGATGTCCTCGATCTGTGGATGTTCCTTATCAAAACCGCGCGGTGGTCTAGTCAACGTTGCTCCGCCAAGTTGAAAATGTCGCGCAAAATCCTTGTCGTCTCGAGCACGTTCCCATGCCGTCGGCTTGTCGGAAATTTTATCGCGAATACCTTTCAATGCATCCGATGCGGGACGCCACATTCCGGCGCCGAGAAACACTTCATCAGGATCAATGTGGACGTAATAGCCTGGGGCGTGAACATCGCGTGCCTGCTCATGGCGAAACTGAATGCCTACATTGGTTTTATACGGGATTTTGTCTTTTGAGAATCTTGTATCACGATAAACTCTCATTAAAGACCCACCCATCCGTTTAGGAATCGCAGTAAATCGCGGTGCTATTTCCTCCAACGGTGCTTGCATCGATTGAATGAATCTTAACGCAACATCAAGAACTTCTTCTTCGTAACGTGTTTTGTTAGCGTTAAACCAGTCCCGATTGTTGTTATCGCGGAGCTCGGTCAGAAACTCAATTGCACTAAGCGTAAATCGAGCATTGCCATCGTTTAGCATTGTGACCTCTCCTCAGCAGGACTCGTTTTCGTTCGGATGAGGATACATGTCCGACTCATCTTCACCATCGCGAGGTGCAAGGCATACGAAGTCCTTTTCGACCAATATGCTTAAGCGCTCGCCGTCATCAAGAAGTTGTTCAGCCGAAATAGAGACCTGCTCGGACGCCGCCCACTCCTGAACGTCCACGGCAGGAACACGGACGGTCATTACGTTATTCGAAATATGCGCCTCCGGCGCCACCGTTGCAGGTGAGCTTTCAAAAACGTACTCGAAGGCATTTGTGCCAGCGAAATGAACCCGTCCACGAACCAGGCCCTCAGAATTGGCCGTTTCAACCTCAGTTCTGGTGAGGCGCAAGCGAATCGAATTGTCGAGAATACGAAGTTTCAAATGAATTACTCAATACGAAGCTGGACGCACCATTTAATCACGACTATCGGCGAAAAAATATCTCTGGTGCCGCGACCGGCGGAGGCTGTGTGAAAATAGCAATAACGTCATTGCGAGGAGGCGTAGCCGACGAAGCAATCCAGTTAACTCAGCGCTTTATGGATTGCTTCGCTGCGCTCGCAATGACGGACAAGTCGCTTTCACACCATCTCGGCCCAAGACCAGCCGCGAGCCCTGCTATCCTTTGCGCCACCCAAGTACCGGGCTTACCCTTGATCACTGACCCTTATTTCTACCTCGTCGCCATACCGGCCATCATGATTTACGGCATTTCTAAGGGCGGTTTCGCAGGCGGTCTGGGGGTCATCGCAGTGCCTTTGATGGCACTGGTCGTTTCCCCGCTGCAGGCGGCTGCCATCCTCCTACCCATCCTTTGCGCAATGGACTTGGTCGCTTTATGGACGTTCCGCGGCCAGTGGGTATGGCCTGAATTGAAACTTATCATTCCCGCTTCATTTATCGGCATCGCGTCTGGCACTCTGCTTTTCAGCGAGATGAGCCCGGCAATCATTCTGCTGCTGCTGGGCACAATCTCAATCGTATTCACTTTGCATCACTGGCTACAACACCTGCGATCCGGCAGCGCTCGTCAAAAAAAGTTCGGCCCTGTCATTGGCATCATGGCAGCCGCAATATCCGGATTTACCAGTTTCGTCGCCCATGCCGGGGGCCCTCCGCTCGGCATGTATTTGCTGCGCCGCGGACTGGACAAGACCGCTTTTGTCGCAACAACTGCCGTATTTTTTGCGGTTGCCAATTATGTCAAGTTGGTTCCGTATGCGTGGCTAGGTCAACTGGATGCAAGCAACCTTAAGACATCATTAGCGCTCATGATTCTTGCGCCAATATCGATACTGCTGGGCTTTTGGCTGCACAAAAGAGTATCGCAAGAATTTTTCTTTAAGTTTGTCTACGGTAGTTTATTTTTCGTCGGCCTTAAACTTACGTGGGACGGAATTAGCGGGCTGTAGAATTCTGTTTTAGTTGCGAAAACTCACGGTAATGAGTCGAGCAGCGAAGTCACCTGTGATGCATCCGGAAATCTTTCTACAAGATCGCTGGCTACGTCGCGCGCCGCATTGAATCGCCCCTGATCGCGCAGCATTGTTGCCAATGCCCAGTGAATATCGAAATCGTAAAGAAATTGGTCTTTGATAGAGAAAAGAAACTCTGTTGCCGCTTGTGATTGGCCAAGAGAATTTAGTGCAATCGCATAAACGAAAGAATAGCGTGGATTAACTTGATTCAATTCCATCGCGCGTCGTAACTCAAGCAAGCCATCGTCCTGACGGCCGATACGGACTAGCACGAGACCCAGTGAATGGCGTAAGGCGGCTGCGTCTGGTGTCAACGCCAAACCTTCACGTAACACTTCTTCTGCATCGCTATCACGACCAGCTTGCCGATACATATCAGCAAAATTTATTCTCGCGGTCATAAAGTTAGGTTCCATTGATAGCGCTTGTGCAAATTCCTGTTCCGCACCCACAATATCGCCCGCGTCAATACGAAGGCTTGCAAAATAGGCGCGCGACTCCGGTCTTTCTGCACTTTCATCCAACGCGGCAATCATTTCGATTTCGGCCGTCGAAAATGGGCTCACGAACCTCACCGGCATTACGGAACGCAACGGCGATAGAATTCGCGCTGCTTCGATTCGCACGGAAAGAATGGAATCAGACAGCAGCGGCCCGGCTAACTCTGCTTGCGCGTCTGGTTGCAATCCGGAAAGCGCCCGCAGAGCACCGATCCGAACCAAAGGATCTCCATAACTCAGAGCCTCTTGAATCGTGTTTGCGGCGCCTTGGGACAATGGCGGTCGCAGTACTGACAATGCGGTCGCCTTAGCGATCGGTGGCGTCCCGGGGTCATTTATGGCCGTCAGGAGCTCGATGTTCGCATCAGGGGAACCGCTACTGGCAGCATGCAGAGCAAGCCCGAAATGTGGCCGGTCGCTAGCACCATACCAACGGTTCAAAGCAGCAACTGCCCATGCGGGGTCCTCATCATCGTGACATTGGTTGCACGCATTCGGCGAACCAGTCACCTCAGTAAGGTCGGGTCGAGGTACCCGAAAACTATGATCGCGTCGGCTGTCGATGACCATGTAATCGCGAGCCGGCATATGGCAGTCAACACAGGCGATAGACTCCGCTGCATGCCGATGATGTTCCGTTGCGGCAAAGCGCGTCGGCAAGTGGCATCCTGCGCAAACCGAATTTGGATCGGGCCCGGTGTGTAGCTCGCCACTATGCGGATCGTGGCAGTTACTACAACTAACCCCCGCCTGGTACATGCGACTTTGAATAAAAGAGCCATAAACGTAAACCTCGTCGTGCACCTGGCCGTCCGCAAAATACAGGCCTTCGTCCAGCAAAACGGGGGTGTGCGTATCCAGCAAGGGTCGTCCAAACTGGTAGTCGGCTGCAGATACGGCGCGCCGGGAATGACAGCGACCACAAGCCTCTGGTTGTTTTGGAATCTGCGTGCGAAATTCCGTGCGAGCTGCTATCCCTGTCTCTAAGTTCATTTCCCACGTCGCACGCCCGGCGTCGTCCAGGTCGAGCACCAATCCAAATCGATTGTTGAACTCTCCACTCGCCGCTTGGTTGACATGATTGGATGCGGGACCATGACACGCTTCACAGCCGACGCTAATTTCCGACCAGGTCGATGCATACGAATCCGCGTCCGCAGCATAGTTTTTGACCAGGTTAGTCGAATGACATTCCGCACACATAAAATTCCAGTTGTGCTCACGGCCAGTCCAATGCAACGGATCTTCACTTTCGATGGGTTCATTTGGATAAAGATGAAACCACTTCTGTCCGCCGTCCGCGTCGGAACGAGAATCCCACGCAAGCGGAAGTGCCTGCATACGGCCGTCAGTGAATTCAATTAGATATTGTTGCAGGGGTTCGACACCGAAAGTGTAAGCAATCTGAAATTCCTGAAAATTACCTTCTGCATTATCGGTCAACACGAAAAACTCATCGTCGCGTTGATAGAACTTGCTGGTCGTATTGAAGTGCTGAAACTCTGCGTCGGAAAAATCGCCACGTACTGAATCAACCGATGCATGCTGCATGGCCTGTGCGTGATGCGAATTCTCCCAACGGGAAAATTGGGTCTCATGACAAGCCCCGCAGGCTTCCGATCCCGAGTATTGCGGGATCTCGACTTGTAACGCGGTTTCGGATTTATCGGCGGACGAACATCCAGCCAGGAAGATGAAGAAAAAGAGGTTTATGCGGCGCAGCAGCACCCGCGCAATATCTGAATCAAACATCGCGACTAACGCGGGCTGCATAATCATGGTTTGTTTTGTCAATCTCGTCAGAGACACACTGCAGCCGGCCGCTGTGATTTGTTCAGTTTAAAGAAACCTAAGTAAACCACGAACTACCAATAACTATTCGGCGATTACATTTTCCGCCTGCGGGCCTTTCTGGCCGTCTGTCACTTCCATCGAGACCTTCTGACCTTCTTTCAGCGTCTTAAAGCCTTCCATTTGAATCGCACTATGATGAACAAATACATCTTGTCCACCTTCGTGCTCAACGAAGCCAAACCCTTTGTCATCATTGAACCACTTAACGGTACCCGTCACTCTTTCACCAGACATACTTACCTCTTCAAAAATTTCGTCGTGTAACCGACAATAATCTTGATGTAAAACGCCAAACGAGTTTACTCGCAATTAGCCTATATGCTCTATTTTCGAGTTTATTTCTGCAGTTTCGGATTTTGAACCACACGACTAATTCTCGGTAAACCAGTGAATTATCGAGTTCTTTGTTTCTGGATTAGAGTCTCGGCGACTATCCGCCAAACGAAGTCATTAGGATGCACCTGCGCAAATGTACTCATCGGAATGCCCCGGCTAGCGGCGCCGCTGGACGTATCGACCGCTCAACTCTTGCACGGATTTACAACCAACGAGCGCCATGCCACGTTCGACTTCTGAGCGCAGAAGTCCGAGTGCATGTTCGACGCCGCGCTGCCCGCCGGCCGCGAGACCGAAAAGATATCCGCGCCCAATACTGCACGCAGTAGCGCCAAGGGAAAGCGCTTTTAGGACATGCGTACCGCGTCGAATACCACCGTCACAGATAATTTCAAGCTTATCGCCAACCGCTTCGGCGACCGGTGCAATGCAATCAACTGGCGCTGGCGATGTCTCAAGTTGCCGCCCTCCGTGATTGGACAGCATCACGGCGGTCGCGCCAGCGTCGACAGCTTTCTTTGCATCTTCGGCCGTTTGCAGGCCTTTAATGACTAACGGTCCATCCCATAAACTCGCCAACCACTCGACATCTTTCCAATTGATCGAGCGGTCGAATTGGCTATTGATGTATTCCATCACTCCACCACCAATTTCTTTGGATGCGCTCGGGCTACTGGTTACATTGACCATATCGAACTGAGGGTTTAACAGTGCGCGAACCGTCCAGGGAAAATGGCGTGCGTAACTCATCGCACTACGAAAATTAATTTTTGGCGGCACGCCAAATCCCGTAATTAGATCCCTTTCGCGATTTCCTGCGACGGGCGTATCGACCGTTAGACACAGCGCCTTGTACTTCTGCTGCTTACAACGCTCGACAAAATCTCGGGTAATCGCGCGATCCTTGAATATGTATACCTGATACATTTTCGGGCCCGCTGATATAGCAGCGACATCTTCAATCGAGGTCGTGGCGAGTGTGGATAAACTATAAATCGTGCCAAATTTATGCGCAGCTTTAATAACAGCCGCTTCTGATTCGTGATGAAAAAGACGCGATGCGCCCGTTGGTGCCAGGAACACCGGCCATTCGATTTCCTGACCCAAAACAGTCGTCTTTGTGTCGATTAGACTTACATCCGACAATTGTGTTGGAAGCAACTCATAGTCGTTGAAGGCGTCCGAATTACGACTCAATGACAATTCATCGTCAGCACCACCATCCAGATAATTGAATATCGGCCAAGGCAAATTTCTTTTGGCCAACGCGCGCAGATCAGTCACGTTGTGACAGTCCGACAGTTTTCTTATGTTTTTTTTATCACGTCGCATTTGTTTTTTGTTTCCAGACCCTGATCAGTTCAAAACCAAGCAAGACAAGAAGGTGCACGAGCCCCGGCAAAAAATCAAATGCGACCAATATCCAATGAATGAATGTCAGTGCGGCAGCCAAATAAACCCAGCGGTGCAAATTCTTCCAACCCTGCCTTAAAATCTGCACCATTCGATCATTGCTCGTCACCGCCAGAACCAAGAAAATGCCGAATGCCAGCCAGCCGGTCCACATCGAAAAATCAGCGCCTTCCTCCAATATCAGGTCAATCGTCTGCTTTCTATCCAAATAGACCAGCGTGTGTAGGAATGCGTAAGCGAACACTGCGACGCCAATATAGCGACGCCGGCGCAGCAGCCACCTTGGCCATGCGGCAGCCGGAAGCATCAGGCGGCAAGGCGTAATGGCCATGGTTAAGATCAGTAATCGCGCCGAGAATTCTCCCGAGATATGAATCACCTCTCCGTAGAAAAGCACCTCTGTTTGCCACGCATAAATCAACCACAGGAGCGGTAAGGTCAGGATCATCCATACAAAACCTTTAGAATTGGTAATTCGCCCTATTCGTTCCACCGTCTGCTCCACCTCAATTGACCTTCTGCGCCTGGCATCGCTAGTATGCCTATTACCTATCGATTCGCGCGAACCCTTGAGGCAAATAGTAATGCAGTCATTTAGATCAAGAACTCTCCTTTCCACCACCCTGCTGACGCTGTTCGCATGGTCCGTATTCGCTGCGGACATCCTCGATGCCAACTCAGCATCCGCTAATAAAATGGCATCCTTGCCGCACATGACGATGGCATTAGCAGACTCTATTGTCGCCAGCAGGCCGTTCGAAAATATTGGTGAACTGGACGAACTCCTAAGTTCGACTCTCGATGAAGAAGCACGCGAGGCATTATATGCAGCGCTCTTCGTGCCCATTAGCCTGGACAACGCCAGCAACGCCAACATCCAGTTAATACCTGGCGTCGGCAGCCGGATGGCACACGAGTTCGAAGAGTATCGACCGTATACGAGCATCGAACAGTTCAGACGTGAAATCGGCAAGTACGTTGACGAAGCAGAAGTCGCCCGGCTCGAACAGTACGTCACTCTCCAATAACGTCACCACACCCTGCATGGCACGTCCCGTAAATTCGCACCGGGCGAGGACACACGCATGACAGATCAACAGCCAAATACGCCGTTGCAAGAAACGGCCTTTGACAGCTGGCGCTCGATTTCGATCTCGCTGTACATGGCGTTGGTTGGATACAGCGTACTGGTTGGCATACCCGTCATCAGCACGGCATGGGTAAATCTCCTTGGTTTTACGGAAGTAGAAGTCGGGCGTGTCGCGGGGGCAGATCTCGGCGGCTTATCGCTGGGTGCATTATTCGCTGCCGCGGTAATTGCGAAACTTAACCGCCGCCATCTGGTGATTGGCTCCGCAATTATCGCAATGGCGGCGAACGGACTATGCACAATAAGCGTCGATTACGATCAAGTCCTGTGGCTAAGATTGATGGCCGGGTTTGGCAGTGGTGTATTCACAGCAGTCTCTATTGCGACACTAGGTGCATCGTCCAAACCGGCACGTTCCTTTAATATGTTGCTGTTCTTTTTTGCCTTCACGCAGGCGCTCGAAATTTACTTTTTACCCAAGCTTTCAATGAACGGGATCTACACGGCATTCATCGTCGCAACTTTAATAGGCTTGCCGTTAGTTAGCTGGTTTCCGCCCAGACCCGAATCAGCAAACAAAGTGTTGGATCCAGACCTTGCAACGACTGACAATCAACCCCTACACGTCCCAGCCTACGTACCGTGGCTTTGTCTCGGCGCGATTGTCGCAACTTACATCAACATTGGTACGTATTGGACCTACATTCAGCTAGCAACGATTGATACGCCGGCTGATCCGGACATCGTCGCGAATGTATTGTGGGCTGCATCATTCTTTAGTGTTGTGGCCTGTCTATTTGCAACGTTCGTCAGTAATCGTTTCGGCCTGGCAAGGCCATTGCTAATCACGTTGGTCGTTCAGGCTGCAGTCGTTGCCATGCTTGCAACGGGAATCACTGACTTGAAAATCATCGTCAGTGTTTTCATGTTCAACTTCCTCTGGATATTCATTGACGTCTACCAGATGTCCACGATCGCCAATGTGGATAAATCGGGACGTTTTGCCGCGCTAATCCCCGGGGCACAAGGCCTGGGACAAATCATCGGACCGAACATCGCCGCCACTATTCTTGGCATGGGCCTCGGCTACGACGCCGTATTTATAATGTGTGCATGCGCAGTACTAACAGGCATGTTGATTTACCTATACATATATATCGAACTACGCAAAGTAATTCCTGCGCTGGCTGATGCTGCATAAAATTCAAAGCTAGCCGTTATTTAGCTATTCGCGGTTGATAGCTCTCCATCTCCGCGAACCTTCTCACCATTCGCTGATGAAATTATTTTTCCTAACAGGCGAAATGCATTCCACAGCACCAGCCACATTCCCAACATTAACGCGATGCCAGAAATTGCGAAGACTACAAGGAACGGTCTAATTTGCAGCGCCATTTCCTGGAATGAGGCGCCTTCGTACAGCCCTCTGCCGAATCCCGCCATGACCAATGCAAAAAAGAATATGGCTAGAGAAACATTGGTAATCCAGAAGCCCGTCATGACTTGTTTCGAACAACTCGCATGAACATTTTCCGGCAACTCCTCCCGGATCACATAGAACAGAGACGAAAGAAGAATCATTGTGTTGATTCCAATCGTACTGCCCATTGCGTGTGCAACCGTGATATGTGTTCCATGCGTAATGAGATTAAATGCCGGCACCGAAATAATGAGCGCAAGAACTAAATTGATGAATACCCAAATATCCGCGGCGAACATAAATCGATAGGCATTGCAGTGCTGATTTTTCTGAAACGTAGTCAAAGAAGCGCGCCAGTCCCACAGGATTTTCCCGAGAATAAATAATTCGGTCATGCTGATTGCGTATGCTAAAACGCGAATCCAGGTTTGAGACGGGACAAGGTAAGTGTGATGTGCCCAGCCGAATATCAGGTTTGTAAGCCCGAGAAAGAACAGTCCGTAGGCCATTTTTGATTTCGCCGCATCCTGATTACCCGCGATGCGAGTTGCCACATAAATCGCCGTGCCATAAACCAGCATGTTCCAAGACCCGGTTAGCGCACCGTAAGATTTCCACTGCACAATAATTTCGCGCACCATACTTTCGCGAAAATATGGAATCAGCCATAGATAGGACTCGCAAAACGTGATGAAGAAAAATACGATTCCCGTACCCCACATCCAGTAGTAAACGGGCCACGGCTCCTTGTACTTTTTAAGCGTATTAAAATAGTTAACACCGAATAAGATCCATGTCAGGAAAATAGGCAAGCTTAAGATCGCGGGAAACATGAAGTATTCGCGGCCACCGAACTTTCCGGTGACATAGCTATACAAGATCGCAATACCCGTAACGATAAACACCCAAAAGTGAATTTTGGCCGCGTTGGGCGACCATAGAGACAACTTCTGTTGGCGTGGCAAATAGAAATAGATACCACCGATCGCGGCGAGAAAAATCCACGACACCACCATAGACACGTGAATCGGGCGCGTACGATTGAAGAGAAGCTCTTGCAGGAAATCCGGAAACAGAAACTGAAATCCGCCGATCACACCGAAAAACATACCGATCGCAAGTGACACTATGCCCAAGCGTAAGAAGTTCAGACCAATAAGGTCATTTTGTCGTGCAATCATTGCGGATCGTCCTCTTGTCTTACCGTGCCGTACCAAGTCACGTCATAGTTTTTTGGCGGATAGGTGCCGGTCGTGTCAACGAATCCCAAAAAGGCAACCACGTCTGATGTTTCCTCAGGACTGAGCCCGAGATTAGGCATAGTCGCCGTGCCTGCGGCAATGAATGCGCCCGCATAAGCGGCACCCCGATTCGAAATTACATTGGTCAGGTCTGGACCCATGTAACCGCCCAAGCCATAGAATTGATGGCACGCCATGCAGTTGTATTCCTGATAGACCTGTTGGCCACGGCGCGCTTCGTCACTTATTTCGGGACCGTGTGCAACTTCCGTCCCGGCGGTGTAGATGTACGCCGAATAGAAAACGAAAGACACAAATAGCGTGCCGAATATCATTCGATTGTTGATGATTTAAACCCCTGATCCCCGACCGGACTGCGCGAATAGAAGGCGTCCGGAATGCGGAAATGCTAACTGATTTTGGACCAAATAGGGCTCAGGATGATTGCTTAAATTCGAGATTTTTCCGTATTATTTTCTGTATTCTTGCATTTTATTGGTACAATTTTCTAAATTGAGATCAATATATGGATCATCGGCTTACCCAGACTCGGACGAAATCTCTATGGATCGGAAAGACAAGGCGATATTAAAGGCGCTACAGGAAGATGCGACCCTAACGGTGGGCGAACTAGCAGAGACGATCGGCCTGTCAAAATCGGCCTGTTGGCGACGCATTCAGAACCTTGAAGAGTCCGGCGTCATTTCAGCTCGAGTAACGCTACTTAACCAGGAGTCGCTTGGTTTGAATCTCACCGTATTTGCGGCAGTGCGCACGCACGAACATACGGCCGATTGGTTCAATCAATTTCACCGTGTCACCACCGCCATGCCAAATGTCATGGAAGTGCACCGCATGAGTGGCGACGTCGACTACCTGATCCGAGCGGTTGTTCCGGACATGAAACGCTATGACGAGATGTATCGAGAAATGATTACGAAGGTCAACCTATTCGATGTAAGCTCATCTTTTAGTATGGAGACCATCAAATATACAACGGCCCTGCCGCTCGATTATCTTTGAACTATTTCGCCCCTGTTAAGATCAGAGCATTCTGAATGTCTGCAAACTCACCCAGTGTTGATCGTCACATCGCCAAATGGTTGCTCATTTGCTGTGCACTGGTGTTTGTAATGGTCGTGTTGGGCGGTGTCACTCGCCTGACTGGCTCTGGCCTTTCGATGGTCAATTGGCGGCCTGTCACTGGCATTCTTCCGCCTCTGGGCGACGCCGCCTGGACTGAAGCATTTGCGATGTATCAAACGTCACCGGAGTTTCAAAAGGTAAACTCGCAAATGAACGTGCAGGATTTCAAGGGCATATTTTGGCTCGAGTACCTGCATCGATTATTAGGTCGTACCATAGGCATAGTATTTTTTGTGCCTTTTTTAGTTTTCGCCTGGAAAGGCTACATCCGTCGAAATGAATGGCCTAAATACACTGCCATGTTTGTACTCGGTGGGATGCAAGGCGTGCTGGGTTGGTACATGGTGAAAAGTGGTCTGGTCGACAACCCACACGTGAGTCAATACCGACTGACTGCGCACTTGCTGGCCGCGTTCGCAATCTACGCATACATGTTTTGGGTTGCACTCTCACTCTTGTACCCAAGCAAAAATACAAGCGTTCACCCGTGGTACAAGAAAACTTTAGGCCTGCTCGGGCTGATTTCAGTCACCGTGGTATCCGGCGGGTTCGTCGCCGGCCTCAAAGCTGGCAAGGTGTACAACACGTTTCCAATGATGGGCGAGTACTGGATTCCGCCGGGATCTTTTGCGCTTGAACCGTGGTGGCGAAATTTCTTCGACAACATAGCGACGGTACAATTTGATCATCGGGTGCTCGCGCTGACAACGTTTGCCCTGATCGTCGCGTACTGGCTTAAGTTCCCGAAAACCGAGCTACCGATGCGCATTCGGAAAGGCGTCAATGCCCTACTGCACACTGCGATACTGCAAGTTGTGCTCGGCATAAGCACTCTGCTGCTTGTCGTCCCCATTCCTTTGGCGGCCGCGCACCAGGGCGTCGCAATGGTGCTATTTACTGTCGCTTTATTTGTTTGCCATGGGCTGCGACGAACCTAGTGGTCCACCAAGGTAGGTTTGATGGATACAGCGAGTTGTGAAGCGGTTGACCGCTAGGCGGGTCTCGCCGGTAATGGCGTGTCCTTACCAAGAGGCGCAACAACGCGGACGACCGCTTCACGACTCGCCCGAAGGGAGTCCCCAGAATGATCCAAGCCGGCGTTGCAGCCCTTGTAAAGGACTCGCCATTCACTGCGGACTGCGCCTTGTCTTGGATCATCCGGGGGGCTCTGTATCCATCAAACCTACCTCGGTGGACCACTGGTATCTGATCTGCATCGAGAACAACCGAATAGCAGAAATGTTCTGGTAGACTTCTGCGCTACCAAAATCCACGTTGTGGTGTAACAGTCCATAATATGGGACGCCACACGGCTCACTACTATCCAAAATAGAGTTAAACAATGAGCAATGTACCTACAGATATTGAAATCGCACAGGCCGCCAACAAGC
>Ga0114996_10003502_pt1 | contig 19444 bp, 15 predicted proteins | sample ArcticOcean_MG_C_4_FD_87039 | JGI IMG/M metagenome (GOLD analysis project Ga0114996, IMG submission 87039) | Marine microbial communities from western Arctic Ocean - ArcticOcean_MG_CB4_134 | ecosystem: Environmental > Aquatic > Marine > Oceanic | place: Arctic Ocean: Canada Basin | collected...
GGAGGCAGAACGAGAGCTTGTTTTTGCGGAATACGCTGACCGTGCCGAAGACGTTACAACGGGCACAATTCAAAGGTTAGAGCAACGTCAGATAATTGTAGATCTCGGTCGTACGGAAGGGATACTACCGGAACGTGAGCAAGTACCTACAGAGCGATATAGACAAGGGCAAAAGCTGAAACTATACATCGTTGAAGTGGCAATGACAGCCAAGGGGCCTGAGATCATAGTGTCCAGGTCAGATAAAAACCTTGTGAAACGCCTTTTCGAAATAGAGGTTCCAGAAATCCATAACGGCATAGTAGAAATGAAAGCGATCGCGCGCGAACCTGGTTCCAGAAGCAAGGTTGCAGTAGTAGCAACTCAGGAAGGCGTTGATGCTGTGGGTTCCTGTGTAGGCCTTAGAGGTATACGCATCCAAAACGTGGTCAACGAATTGCAAGGCGAAAAGATTGATGTGGTGCAGTGGCACAGTGACCCAAGTACTTTCATATCAAATGCACTAAACCCATCACAAGTGCTGCACGTTTCACTGAGTGAAGAAGGAAATAATGCAACAGTCGTTGTGCAAGACAAGCAGCTTTCGTTAGCTATCGGCAGAGAGGGACAAAATGCAAGACTAGCTGCAAAATTGACTGGCTGGAAAATAGACATTCTCAGTTCGGCAGACGTTGAGCTTGAAAGGCTGAAAAAATCCCCTCCGAAAACTGCTTCTGCTGATGCAGCGACAGACGAATCGCAAGCATCCGATACAGCTATCTCAGAAATGACACCCGCCTCAGAAGAGAAGGTTGATCTAGAATTGGTGGATAAGACACAAGTATTGGAAGAAATACACGAAGATTCATCTCAAGCTTCCGATGTAGATCAAGGAGACTCAGTCCAAACAGAGGAAACATCTACTGCTGACACTGAAGCGTCGGAGACGATCGAGATTGAAGAAGAGTGGATAGAGCAGGATGACAAGGAATTGGAAGAAGAGGTAGAAGAAATTCCTCTTACAGATGATATATGGAAAGTACCTCAACTCGCTAGCAAGGTTGGTGGATCTCAGATCAGATTTGCTGAGGATATTATGGTGCCTAGAGCTAATGAAGGTAGGCGCCGTGGAAAATCGTCCGTCAAACGGAAAAAGGGCTCCAGAGGAGGAGCTTTCACCAGGTGAGTAATCATCAATCATGAAGAGGGGGTAGTGTTAATGCAGCAACGACACAAACCAGTCAGACGTTGCTTGGCATGTGGGAAACAAGCTCTTCAAATAGAATTGGTGAGAATTGCGAAAACACCTCTTGATGGGGTAATAGTAGACCTAGGTCCGCGAAAAGTTTCTGGTCGCGGCGCGTATCTTTGCAAAACTGCTAAGTGCTGGGAAACCGGTCTGAAAAAGGGGAGATTGGACCATTCTCTAAAGACAAGTATCACTCCGGAGGAAAAGGAAACTCTTCTGGTTTTTTCGAAAACTTTGAATTAAGCAACTACAAGGCAAGTCTAATGGAAGAGCAAAAGGAAAATAACACTACAACAGAAAGCACAGAGTCTGAACCTAAAAAGACCTCTACTAAGGTCCGGGTCGTGCGATTGCCAGAAACCGTTACAATATCGACTTTTGCAGAAATGATTAAGGTTAGCCCCATAGATCTGATGAAGCAGCTTATGCGAAATGGGATCATGGCCAACATAAACCAAGCGGTTGATTTTGCTACGGCCTCATCTATTGCACCTGCCTTTGGTTATAAAGTAGCCCCACTCGATGTGCAAAACTTAAAAAAGACTAAGATAGAAGACATCGAGACGGATGCTTCCCTACTCCAATCGAGACCGCCCGTGGTAACTATTTTAGGACATGTGGATCATGGTAAAACTACTCTGCTTGACAACATTCGAAAGACTAAAGTGGTTGAACGAGAAGCTGGCGGAATCACTCAACATATAGGTGCTTACCAAGCTATATACGGACAGAATTTAATCACATTTATAGACACTCCTGGACACGCGGCTTTCTCCAGCATGAGGGCTCGCGGGGCAGAAGTTACTGACTTGGTTATTCTGGTTGTAGCCGCGGACGACGGGGTAATGCCTCAAACTGTAGAGGCGATAAATCATGCCAAAGCTGCTAACGTGCCGATCATTGTAGCAATTAACAAAATAGACCGGCCTAACTCCGATGTCGAAAGAGTTAAGAGGCAATTGTCTGAAAATGACCTCCTCATCGAAGAGTGGGGAGGAGATATTATCGCGGTGCCTGTTTCAGCACTTACTGGGGAAGGTATAGATGATCTCCTTGAGAGCATAAACATTGTATCTGAAATATCCGAATTTAAAGCCAACCCAGAAGGCTTAGCAAGAGGTGTCGTTTTAGAAGCCAAATTGGATAAGAGTCGTGGCCCAGTTGCCACACTTATAGTTAAGAGCGGAACCCTAAGTCTAGGAAATATTTTGGTTGTTGGCCCGAACACAGGAAAAATAAGATCCCTCATGAACTACACAGGGGGGAAAATAGACGCAGCTCCTCCGTCGACTCCAGTCCAAGTTTTAGGCTTAAGTAATGTGCCCATAGCTGGGGCAACTTTCTTGGTGGCGCAAAATGAAAAAGAAGCCCGAGATTTAATTTCGCGCCACCAAAGCGAGAATAAGCCTAACAACAGGACTAGCTTCGAAGACATGATTAGCCGAATACGAACTGGGGAAATGAAGGACCTGAATTTAGTGATAAAAGCTGACGTGCAAGGAAGTATTGAAGCTATTAGCCACGCTCTTACACAACTAAGCACCGAAGAAACGCAAGTTCGAATATTACACACCTCTTCCGGATCCATAGCCGAAAGTGACGTCTTTTTAGCTCTAGCTTCAGACGCTATAATCATAGGTTTTAACACACCCATAGAACCAAGCGCTAGGCGAGTAGCAAATCACGAAAAAGTTACTGTGAAATTTTACAGTATTATTTATCAACTATTGGATGAAATACAAAATGTTATTCAAGGAATGGCCGCCCCATCTATGAAAGAGATCATAGATGGGCATGCAGTCGTACGTACCGTTTTTGAGCGCAGTAAGAACTCGAACATCGCAGGAGTGTACGTTACAGATGGCCATATACTTAGAAGCTCATCCGTAAGGATCTCAAGAGATGGATCGGTGATATTCGACGGCCTCTTGGCCAGCCTGCGACATTTCAAAGACGACGTACGCGAGTTATCTACAGGATATGAGGGCGGCGTAGTACTGAACGGATTCAACGATTTTAAAGAAGGCGATAGCTTGGAGTTGCACAGGCAAGAACAAGTCTCCTAGAAACTTGCCAAAGCCCATACCTAAACACCAGGTCAGGCATTAAGAATTTACTAGATATAAATAAGTCTAATCTTTAAATGAATGGTAAGACAAGAAGTGCAATTCTTTCAGATATTATCTATACGATACTCTTCGGTGTTTACATTGGTGTAATTCTAAGCTTTATTACTGGACATTTGAGTACTGGTATAAGCGGTGGTGTTTCTCTGGCTATAGCAAGCGCTGTTAGTTTTAGTATTCTGAATACAAGAAACCTAAAGTGGCCACTTTCCACTTGTAACATTACCATGAGCATTGTGTCGTGAACAAAGTACTCTTTTCGACAATAACTACAATGATTTAGAACCTGCCATCCCATCTGTCATGATTTAGAATAAGGCGCAACTATGACTAACGTATATGAAGAATTGGGTGTAAGGACAATAATCAACGTTGCTGGGATTTCAACGCGCGTAGGCGGAGCTCTTATGCCACCAGAGGTAGTGTCAGCAATGTCTGAAGCCGCCAAATCGTCGGTGTCTATGACAGATCTCCAAGCCGCAGCAAGTAGGTTCATTGCAACAATAACCGGTGCAGAAGCTGGTTATGTTACTTCCGGTGCATCAGCCAGCCTGACTTTGGGGGCAGCAGCAATAATAGCAGGCCTCGATCCTGGTTTAATGGAGAGGCTACCTAATACAACTGGCATGAAAAATGAGTTCGTGGTCTCAAGAGAACACAGAACTGGATATGACCATGCCATTAGAGTCGCCGGAGGAAAACTCACCGAAGTAGGTATGAACGAACAATTATCAGGGGCTGGGGTAAGAAGAACTGAGGTTTGGGAATTTGAGGCAGCAATCAACAGTAACACAGTAGGGATACTCTACACCGCCACTCCGACCAGCGAACCTCCGTTAACTTCGATTATCAAGATGGCTCTCAAATATAAACTCCCTGTACTAGTAGATGCTGCGGGGCAGCTTCCCCCGGTTACCAACCTTACAAAATTCATTGAACTAGGCGCGGACCTGGTGGCATTCAGTGGAGGAAAGGGACTTAGAGGACCGCAATCGAGTGGCATATTGTGCGGTCGGCGTGACTACATCGCCTCTGTAGCCCTTCAAAACATGGATATGGACGAGTATTTCGATATATGGGACCCCCCAGAGGACTTCATCCCCAAAAGCAACATAATAGGAATACCTAGGCACGGCATTGGGAGGGGATTCAAAATCTCCAAAGAGGAGATAATTGGCCTAATAACGGCATTGAAGCTCTTCTCGTCAGGAAAATATCGTCCAAATTATCAAGTTCAGCAAAGATATTTAAAACTCGTTGCCAAACGACTAACTGGATTAAAATTAGAACCCAAATTGATTATCCCGAAAGATGATCAATTTCCATTATTACACATTATACTGGACACGAATGCATTAAAAATGTCAGGATTTGAAGCAAGTCGCAAACTTAAACTTGGTGCTCCTGGGGTTTTCGTTAGCGAAAAATTGCTTCACGAGAACACTTTAATAATTCATCCCATTAATCTTGACGATGCCAGAACAGAAATACTGATCGAAAAACTAATAGATGTACTAGGTGACAATGAACGTTAAATCGAGTGATCAGCCAAGAATCGTGAAGGATGGACCATGACACGGCGAATTGAGCGAGTGAATGAGCTAGTGAGAAAAGAGCTTAGCGATCTACTATCTAAGGAAATGAATGACCCTAGATTGCCCCTGTTAGTGAGTGTGACTCGTGTCGAAGTGTCTACAGACCTACGTAATGCTAAAATTTACGTAAGCGTGATGACAAATCGTGAAGAACGCGAAACAACTATAAAGGTTTTGCAACGAGCCTCAGGTTTTCTTCATAGAGAGCTAAAGAAGAGACTGTCTTTGCGATACATCCCCATACTATCTTTCAGACTTGATGATTCAATCGAAAAAGGCTCACATATTCTTGATATGATAGACAACATAAAACCTCCAGGGCATCTGTATTGATAAAAGCAATAAATGGGATTTTTAACGTTGATAAACCAATCGGACTCACTTCAACAGAAGTAGTACGCCGAATAAAAAGGCTATCGTCTCAGAAACGTGTAGGTCACGCAGGAACTCTGGATCCAGCCGCCACCGGCGTGTTGCCAATTTGCGTTGGCCAAGCAACCCGACTAACCCAATTTATAGTTAACAGCCATAAAGAATATGTGGGAACCGTGCACCTTGGAATATCCACAAATACTTACGACCGGGAAGGCCAGATAACTGCAAAATCTGATCCTTCAAATGTAACACTAAAAACTATCGAATCTGCATTGGAGCATTTAAGAACTGAAACTCATCAGAGGCCTCCCCCATTTAGCGCGTTGAAACTCCAAGGAAAACGCCTCTATGAATTGGCTCGAAGTGGAAAACAATTTACGGTCCCCCCGCGAAAAGTGGAGTTGATAAAGCTAGAGATAATGGAATGGGCATCCCCAGAGCTAACTCTTTTTGTTCAATGCACACAAGGATTTTACGTTAGATCCCTAGCGCAAGATTTAGGTGAAAAATTAGGATGTGGAGGGCACCTGTCCAAATTACACCGATTGAAGACCGGACCTTTTCATATAGAGAACGCGACGTCCCTAGATGCAGTACAAGATTCTTTCGCAAAAAATACGTGGCAGGACCTAATAATTCCGTCTGATTATGTTGTCCTGGATATGCCTTCAATCGAAATGGACGTGGAAGAAGAACAGTGTATAAGAAATGGCCAGGCAATCAGAGTTAAAGCTGAAGCTAACCTTTCGTCCCATCTTCAAAAAGCCAGAGCTTATGGTCAGGGAGGTAAATTTACGGCGCTCGTTACATTCGACCTGCCATCGAAATCTTGGCTCCCTTTCAAAGTTTTCGATATAGACACTGCGTCCCCTTACAGCGTCCACAACAGGCTTAGCTAACAGGTGCGTGATCTTTACACCTGTCGGAGATCAAATTTTAGTGGGGAGTGACATTCACCGCAACAAGCAGTCTCTCAGTAATCGCTATAATCCTCCAGTTGCGGGCTCTATACAGAATGATAGCTCATTGAAGAACTGTAGTGCTCTAATCCTTATTAATGATTTCCATTATCTGTTTATGCACCTCTGGCCAGCCTACAACCACGACAGGGATGGCTCTATTCTGATCCCACCTTATAGGTTCACCTAAATTGTCGGTAAACATTATTCCCAACTCCTTAGCAATAATGCATCCGGCTGCCAAATGGACTGGAGATATGTTATAAAAAACTCCTCCCGCGAGTCGCCCAAGGCATATCTGCAATAATGGAAAAGCAGCAGACGCGAAAGAATTAACTTGACCAACACCACTAAGCCAATCCAATTGCCCACTCATCAATCTTTTCCATTCTGATCCACCGTCTATCTCTAAGGCAATGGCAACTTCTGCGAGCTTTCCCAACGGAGGGGAAGCAGACCAAAGTTGTCCGTTCCTCGCCACGCCACGACCGGAGACCGCCGTCAACTGCTCCTGTTGAGCAGGCAAGGTTAGCACCCCTATTTTCAATTCATTTTTTTGCCTCAATGCAATGCTCACTCCCCAATGTGCAAGGCCTGTATTAAATGGAACTGTCCCACACAAAGGATCCACGAGCCAAGTTAAATCGGAGTCTTCAAAATATTCAGAGCTTTCCTCCGAAATAATTGAGGATGCTACTTCAGCAACTCTAAGCGTTTCCGCTATTACCCTATCCGATGCTATATCTGCGTCGGTGACGAGGCCCCCATCATCCTTAATCCAAGCCCCTAATGCTGAACCATCCGCTCTAAATATCTTTCTCAGGACTTCTGAGGATTCCCTCGCAGCAACTAAAGCGATCTCCAGAGCCTTGGCTTCATTCACCGTGTCTTTATCTTTGCTCATACTTACCACCAAGCCTACTTTCCGGTATGTTCCGATTGAGTGAACTTCCAATGGCAAAGTCTAAATCATCAAATTGCCAAGCGTTACTCTTATACAACTTTCTCATCAGAACTCGTTGGGAATATACGGTCATTGGCGGGCCAAATACGCCAATGACTTGGCCAGTAATGTTGGCAGCCGCTTCAGTGCAAAGATATGCTACCTTAGGTGCATTTCTTACTGATGATCTAATCCCTTGTGCATCGGATGATTCAGCAGAAACACCCCATTGTTCAATATATGCACGAGCCGTACTAGACATCCCTTCAGTCATCCTCGTATCTGCACCTGGAAAAACAGCGTTAATAGTTATGTTGTCGACCTTAAGCTCATCTGCAAGCCCCTGCACAATACCAATCTGCCCACCTTTAGCGGCAGAGTAGTTACACTGCCCTAAGTTACCCAAAGCTGAAACAGAAGAAAACAAGATTATTCGTCCATACGACTGCGATTTCATAATGGGAACAGCTTCAGCAACTATATTTAAAGCTCCGTACAGGTGAACATTTATAACATCGTCCCATTCTTCCTCCAACATGTTGAATACCATCCTGTCACGAACTATCCCTGCGGCATGGCAAACTATATCCAGTCTTCCAAACATACTCATAGCTGCATTTACAATGCGCTTGGCACCGTCAGGCTGGGCGACCGAATCGTAATTGGCCACTGCGTCCCCTCCACTACCAATTATTTCGGAAACAATCCCATCGGCAGGTGTACTTGAGAACCCACCACCACTCAAGTCACTACCTACGTCATTAACCACTACGGCTGCGCCCTCTTTAGCCAGCCACTTGCTAACCTCACCTCCAATACCACCACCACCACCAGTAACAATTGCCACTCTGCCTTCCAATGATTTTTTCAACTTAACTCTTCCCCGTCAAAAAGATACTTCGGCACTAAATAATTTAATTCGTCAACAGAAAAAATGTCGGAACTATATATTCCTCGTTCGATAGCAGGAACGGAATACAAAGACACTTCTTGCTCATCAACCCGAAATATGCTACTGATTCCTGGAGTAACAAGATTGCTACAAATATAGGCTGACACCAAAGCAGCGTTTCTTGCATGGTCCGAAATAACTGCATTACATCCTACGCCATATTTCTCCATGTCGAGTGCAGTGGTACGGGTAAATCCAATTATAGCCTCAGTGATAATTGAATTGGTGACACTGATATCATGATGGATCTTTTTATCCCTTATTATATTAACTATTTGACCACTATTTTGCGTGCGCATATGAGCAGAAACATACTTGGTGGTCGCAAACACATTCTTCATCACCGGTCTAATTATTTCATCCCACTTTTCTGGCACGGAATCTAGAACTGACCCACCATCTCTTATCTCAATGCCAGACACAAACACGTCTACCTTTCCGAAGGAATCTACAGTGAAATTTAAGAGAGACTCAGCGTCTGCCATAGAAGTTAAATCAAAGTGGCCGACCTTTGCCACACCATCAACTGCATTGATCTCACTAACCATCCTCTCCACCCATTCGGAATGGCTACAGTTAGCCACTATTGCAGCCCCTTCGCTAGCGAAGAGAGTTGATATCTCCTTGATTAAATCATGGTCCTCGCCAGTAACGAGAGCCACCTTTCCTCTAAATCGATCACCCATATTCCATCACCAAATTATTGAAGTGCCCTTTGAGGGCTAATATAACACTTCCTTCGCATATATTAGTTAGATACGCGCAAAGGGCGTACGCAATAGATTATAATCATAATGGACCTGTACACATCTGACCCACTATTACTTAAATCCGCTGAGATAAAGGGCGGCATTCTGACACAAAATACTGTTCCACACTCACCAGAAAAACCCTCTCCTGTAGAGGAACCTTCTGCAAGTTTCATGATAGGTCTGTCCGCAGGTCATGCGGTAAAGCATTTTTACCAACAGGCGTTCCTTTTGCTCCTTCCGTCAATCAAGGCAACCTTAGGAATTACCGACGTGCATATCGGTTTGATTGGATCGATCAGAACTATCTTTAGTGCTGGAATGAACATTCCATCTGGAATAGTAGCTGACATCTGGAGAAGTAAAGTTGCGCTTATTTTGGCTTCAAGCCTCAGCACACTTGGAATAGGTTACTTTCTAATTGGTGCTGCATCAAATTACTGGCTACTCGTTCTCGGAGTCGCCGTGACAGGAATCGGCACTTCATTCTGGCACGCACCAGCCTTCGGAACACTTGCTGCCGTTTATCCAAGCAAACGCGCTACGGCGCTTGCCGTCCACAGAATGGGGGGGTCCATCGGGGACAGCGTATCCCCCATAGTGATAGGCATTCTTTTGGGTGGATTCGCTATATTCGGACTGGAATGGGATGGTTTGAACTGGCGCCAATTAGCTTTCCTAATGGTTTTGCCCTCCCTTGGAAGTGCCGCAATTATTTTTCTCGTTTATAGAGACATTCCTGCGATGAGTTCAACGGGCCTCACATTTAAGACTTACCGAGAGTCAATAAAACCCCTAATCAAGAATAAGGCACTCATCGCAATGACAGGGCTTACAACCGCTCGGGCAATGGCCCACAACGCGCTCAACATCTTCATAGTTATATATATGAGTGAAGATCTAGGGTTTTCTGCCTTCAAGAGTGGATACCATTTATCTTTATTAACACTGTTTGGCATCGGTTTCGCGCCCGCAATGGGTTGGGCTGCTGACAGAATAGGGCGGCGCATAGTTATTTTCACAGGCTTAGCTTCAATATCCGTGTTGATATATTCAATTCTCATATTTAGAGATGGTGTGGGATTCACCGTAGTTCTTTCCTTACTCGGGTTATTCCTGTACTCAGTGAACCCTGTAATGCTAGCAACCGCTATAGATGCGACCAAGAGAGGCACTGAGGGCTCTGTAACTGCTATAGTTTTTACTGGGGGTGCTGTATTCGGTTCAATATCACCGGTATTGGCAGGATGGTTACGTGGAATGTACGGCATGGACAGTGTCTTCTATTTCACCGGTACAATCGCAGCCATTACCACTTTCGTATCCCTGATCATACCGATGACTACAAGCAAAGAATAAAACAGCGCTCACGCCAAATAAGGGGGGCATGAATGAGTCTCTTAATTAGAAATGTCAGACTTGCCGACGGGACAATATCAAAACCAATCCCGACAGTATCAGTTGAGGTAGAAAATAGCATCATATCTTGGATAGGTGAAGATGCCAGCCATCCTATCAGCCACAGCCATACTGAAGAAATTGACGGGCGCGGCTTCACGTTGATCCCAGGGCTTATCGACTGTCATGAGCATTTCACCAGCGATGGAGGACCAGACAATGCAGAAATTCTCGTTAATGATCCACTTGAAGTAGCGACTCTCAAAGCGGTGGGTAATGCCCGCAGGGCATTGCTTTCCGGAGTAACTTCAGCAAGGGACGTTGGTGCAAAGGGCGGTATTAACATACCATTTGCCAAATCTGTTGCGGCAGCAACCATACTGGGGCCTCGGATTCTTGCAGCTGGTGAGTGGCTAGCTTTCGCTGGCACTTGGGGTTCATTTGTCAGAACACTTGCTAATCTAGAAGAGATTGTTTTGGCAACCAAAGAGCAAGTACATAAAGGAGCTGCTCTTATCAAAGTAGGTGCAACCGGCATGACACCAGAGGGGGAGCAATTCCCCACTCTTGGACTGGACGTGTTAAAAGCAGTGGTGAAGACAGCAACAGCGGCAGGATTAAAGGTAGCTGCCCATTGCGTGGGTTATGAGGGAACCCATCAGGCAGTGGAAGCCGGCGTAGCGTCGATTGAACATGGCACATTCGTTAGTGAGGAGACCGCGCAACTGATGGCCGCGAAAGGCACTTACTTGGTCCCTACGATGTCTACTTGGGATGCCCGGCTCACTCAAGCTTACATGGCGAAAGAACCTAAAGATAAATTAACAACTGCCGAAGAAAGAGCAGAGGAATCAAAGTCCAGCTTCAAACGTGCCTTATCAGCAGGAGTCAAGATAGTACCCGGCTCAGACGCCGGTGGATCGGCAGTACGACACGGTATGTTAGCAAGAGAAATAGAGTTAATGGTAGAAACTGGAATGTCTCCTTCTGCTGCATTAAGAGCCTCTACAAGTGACGCAGCTGATTTACTGGGCATAGCCGATATCGTTGGTACTATCGCGGTCGGTAAGATTGCGGATATGGTTTTGATTGATGGAGATCCTTACTCAAGCCCGTCAGCATTGCGGAATGTGTGGGGAGTTTTCCAAGCTGGCAAAAGAATCCGTTAAGCGACCTGCCGAACCAAATGCCCCTGCCTTTTCCATCATCAAACCGTAGAAGATTGCCGACCGCGACATCGTGTCAATGTGTGCAAAATTACATATATTTCCGTTTATCTGTGTAAATCTGCTTCTAAGTTGACATTCAATAGTATATTTTCTTATACTTTTCCAAATCAAGGTGTGCAAAAAGCTTATTATAGCTACAGATGTCAACTGAAGTCGGAATTGGACTACGCGAGGCGGCTCGCAACTTATCTATAGAGCCAGGTACCATACGTTACTGGATAAAACGCGGCTGGATAAAAGTTATTCAAGAAGCAAGCGGGCAAGGTAAACCAATGATCTTAGACCGCCAATCAATTATGGCTTGCTATGCAATACGAACTAAAAAAGACAAGCGCTACAACAAATATATTCCTCAACCAATGGAGCAAGAAATGACTCATGACTTTCAATTCCTTCCTAGCGGTACATTAACCAGCCCTGATGGGTTCTTAGCTGGAGCTACATTTGCAGGAATGAAAACATACTCAGAAGACAAACTGGACCTGGGCATAACCTATTCCACTAGTCCAGCCGTAAGCGCTGGGATTTTTACCACCAACCAAGTCAGGTCACCGTCCGTCATATTAACTGAAAAACATGTGCGAAACGGGAAAGTGCGTGCAATTGTTGCGAACAGCGGAATTGCTAACGCTGTTGTTGGAGAGCCCGGAGTCAAAGATGCTGAAGAAGTGGTAAGACTAGCGGCCATACAACTTGACCTACCTAAAGCCGAAATAGGTTTTCTAAGTACAGGAATAGTTGGAGTAGAACTTCCGATGGCCCTGATAAGAGCTGCCCTGCCACAAATCGACTTTTCTACCAAGGGTGGAACCGAGTTCGCAAAAGCGATAATGACTACGGACACCCACTCCAAAGAAGCAGCGATTTCCTACGAACATAAAGGTCGTACCATAACGGTTGGCGGAGCGGCTAAGGGCGCTGGCATGATCCACCCAAACATGGCTACGCTATTAAGCGTTCTCACTACAGATGCCAATGTAGACCCATCATACCTTCAGGAAGTAATACAATCCGCTGGTGACCAATCTTTCAATATGATATCTATAGACGGTGATACCAGCACCAACGACTCACTAGTAATCATGGCAAATGGTACTGCTGGAGGACCCATCGTAGAAAAAGACTCTGAGGAAGGATCAATCTTCAAGGAAGCCGTTACTCAACTGTGCATACACTTGTCAAAACAGGTGGTCTTGGACGGTGAAGGCGCTAACAAACTGTTTGAGGTCAAGATAGTGGGCGCGCGAAATTATAATGATGCGCGCCTGGGAGCCAGGGCCGTTTCCAGCTCGAATCTAGTTAAAACTGCCGTCCATGGCAACGACCCAAACTGGGGCAGACTGGTAGTGGCATTGGGTAGAAGCGGGGCGCGAGTGAAAGAGGACAAATTGTCTCTCTACATCAACGATGTGTGCATCATGGAAAACGGACTGCCAATTCCATTCTTTAAAGACGCCATAGTACTCCAAATGCAAAATCCAGAGGTGAGATTTACCATAGATCTAGGGATTGGTGATTCAACGGCTACCGCCTGGGGCTGTAACCTCAGTGAAGGTTACGTGACTTTCAACAGTGCCTATACTACTTAAGCCACAACTCTTTTTGAAATAGTATGAAGGTTGGCTATTGCACAACAATCCAGTCAGCTGTAACGATAACATTTTCGATATGAACACTAAGCGAACAATTGTAATCAAGATAGGCGGAAGTACGTTAGAATCAAACGACACGACCTTAAGTGATATTGTGTCTCTGCAAGATTCAGGAAATGAGATAGTTGTCGTGCACGGGGGCGGCCCTTTAATTTCGGACTGGATGAAACGGCAAGGGTTACTACCACGTTTCATAAAAGGGCTCCGGGTTACAGATTCGGCAAGTCTAGAAATAGCTGTGGCGGTCCTAGCAGGTTTGATTAATAAGCAACTGGTTTCTACTATTGCGTCGCTTGGAGGACGAGCGATCGGCCTTTCCGGGGTTGACGGCAATATGTTGCAAGGGCAAATAAGCAATCCAGATCTTGGATTTGTTGGCAGGATCACAAAAGTGGACCCGAACCCTATCTTGGGTATTTTACAAGCTGGATATATACCCATGATTGCGCCTGTGGCGATAGCTGAAACTGAACAAGCGGGATCATTTCTACTAAACATAAATGGTGATATAGCAGCTGGTCATTTGGCCTGGGCGTTAAAAGCTGACGAGCTGATTTTCCTGACTGATGTTGCTGGAGTTCTTGACTCATCCGGAAGACTGATATCCAGATTAACAGCAAGGGAGGCTCGCGGACTGATTACCGCTGGAATTGCTCATGGCGGCATGATACCAAAGCTTGAGTCTTGCATTGTAGCAATTGAACGCGTGCCTAAAGCCAGAATATTGGATGGCAGACATCCTGGAACGCTGATTAAAGCTCTAAACAATGATACTCTAGGGACACAAATAATAGGAAAATATTAAATAAAGGCATGGCTTAATTTGACAAATAACGGCGACAATACACCTTCAGCAAGTTGGAACTCTGACTTCCTTTTCCCTACAGATATCGGTAAGTTTCTGAAATGGGGGCTACTTGCGCTGTTAGTGCTACTAACACTAGCTCTAACATTCATACTGCTAGAGATTTACACCAACTGGCTGTGGTTCGAATCTTTAGGCTTCCTAGGCATTTTTAGAACTGTTTTGTGGACTAAGATATGGCTTTTCCTTGCTGGGGCTCTGATTTTCAGTGCCTTGGCCGGTCTAAGTGTATCCATTGCTTACAGAAACGGCAGAGGAGAATCTTACCTTCCCCTACCTCCTCAAACAATTCACTCGATAAACAAACTAACCGTAGTGGTAATCGGTCTTGTAGTTGCAATCGCGTCACTAGCGTTTGGAACAACGCTAAGCGGAAACTGGGAATCTGTGCTCAGGTTAAGTGAAAGTTCCCCATTTGAAATTTTAGATCCTGTTTTCCAAAAGGACGTCAGTTTCTTTGTGTTCACACTGCCAATACTACATCTAGCACAGGGTTGGATTCTTGGAGTTTTGATAGCAACGCTCATCATTACGCTAGGAGTTTACTTGATTCAATTCGCAATCAGGGGCTTGCCAATCCAGTTTAGCCAAAATCAAAAGACGCAGGCAGCCGTAATCGGTGCTCTTATTTTCCTTACTTTGGCCGCTGGGCATCTTCTAGGAAGGTATCAAACACTATTCTCGGAGCAAGGGGCAGTATTTGGGGCCACCTATACAGACATTCACGCCAGAATACCAGCGCTTCTAGTGCTCGCATTCGTGACGGCGTCAAGCGGAATATTGCTATTGGCTTCTTTGCACTCTTCGATACGAGGCTCACGGGGAAATCGTCTCGCCATTGCAGCAATTTTACTTTGGTTAATAGCAACTTTCGGAATCGGTAATTTGTATCCGTCTTTCATACAACGGTTTACAGTTGACCCGAACGAGCTTCAAAAGGAACGAATTTACATAGAAAGGAACATTGAATTTACTCGTGCTGCTTTTGGGATCAACAAGATAGATAATCGATCTTACGAAGCAACCGGGCAGCTAACATCGAAGGAAATCTTAGATAATAGTGAGACCATAAACAATGTCCGACTCTGGGATCCTAAACCATTAGTTGACACTTACAACCAAATCCAACATCTGCGGCTATACTACAACTTCTCAGACGCGGATGTTGATCGATATGAAATAGATGGTGAATATAGGCAAGTGCTTGTAGGTGCGCGGGAAATTCACCCAGAGTTATTGCCAATTGAGGCACAAAGATGGGTTAATGAAAAGCTCCAATTCACCCACGGATATGGTGCTGCTGCGAGCCCAGTTACCGAATTTACAGAAGAAGGGCGGCCTATATTTTTTGTTAAGGACGTTCCGCCGACGGGACCACTCAAAATAAATAGACCAGAAATCTACTACGGCGAAAGCACCACAAACTACGTAATAGTTAACAGTGAAACCGACGAATTCGATCACCCGACCGAAGGCAATCAACCAGTTTACGTTCAGTACAAAGGAGATGGAGGCATATCCCTTGGTTCATTGCTGCGGAAATTGGCATACGCCTTACATTTTCGAGATGTAAACATTTTAATCAGCGGAGAAGTCACTACTGAGAGTAAAGTGATGTACGAACGGGAAATCACTTCAAGAATTACAAAAGTCGCACCGTTCTTGACACTCGACAAGGATCCTTACATAGTCATCGAAAACGGGAAGCTGGTCTGGATTCAAGATGCCTATACTACTACCAACAAGTACCCCTATTCAAAGCCTACCAGCAATTTCAACTATATAAGAAACAGCGTGAAAGTAGTCGTAGATGCGTATGACGGTGGGTTGCAATTCTATGTCTCTGATCCAGATGATCCTATGATTCAAACGTATAAAAAGATCTTTCCAGATCTTTTTATACCAATGAATCAGATGTCAGATTTCCTGAAAAATCACCTCAGGTATCCTGTAGACATGTTCTCAATACAATCGGAAACTTATCTACAATACCATATGACAGACCCGACTGTTTTCTTTAACAAGGAAGACCAGTGGAGTATCCCTACGGAAATTTCATTCGGGCAACAACAGCCCGTAGAACCCTATTACGTTATAATGAAGCTTCCTGGAGAAAAAGACGTTGAATTCGTTTTGATACTTCCTTTCAGCCCCGCAGACAAGCCTAATATGGTTGCATGGCTAGCAAGTCGAATGGATGGACCTCACTATGGAGAACTGGTGTCTTATACATTCCCAAGCGGAGTTCAAGTTGACGGCCCAATTCAAATAGAAGCAAGAATAGACAATAACACTGAGATATCTCAACAATTTACGCTGTGGGATCAATCAGGATCAGCTGTTATAAGAGGAAATCTTCTGGTTATTCCAATAGCCAACTCTATCTTGTACGTAGAGCCTATCTATTTGATGGCCGAAGGCGTTGCGCTCCCGGAACTGAAACGAGTCATACTAGCGTCGGCAAACAAAGTAGTGATGGAAAAGACGCTCAACAAAGCCCTAAGATCGCTGTTTGGTACTCAAATCTTGCCAGAAACAACATCATCAGTTAAGGACCCTGCAGATCCTTCCACCGATGCAGGGAGCGGACTGGGAACAATCAAAGAAGCTTTAAATGCTCTGAAGCAAGGGCTGGTAACACTAGAGGAACTGGTTGCCAAATTGTCAGATGGGATTAACAAGGAGAGTAAATCGTGAGCAACTGGCAAGAAATAGAAAAACAGTACTACATGCAAGTAGTACGCCGACAGCCCGTAACTATAGTCAAAGGGCAAGGCACTAAGGTTTGGGACGATACAGGGAAAGAGTATCTAGACTTTACATCCGGCTGGGCTGTAAACAACATAGGTCACTGTCATCCTGCTGTAGTTAAGGCCGTACAAGATCAAGCTGCAACACTAATGCAAACCTCCAACGCATACTATACGATTCCTCAGCTTGAATTAGCAAAAGTCTTAATAGACAACAGTTGCTTGGATCGTGTTTTCTTTTCAAATAGTGGTGCCGAAGCTAATGAAGGTGCGGTTAAGCTTGCTCGTAAATACGGGAAACTTAAACTAAACGGCGCTAACGAAGTTATCACAGCACTTAACTCTTTCCACGGAAGAACTCTAGGAATGATAGCAGCAACAGGCCAGCCACACTACCAAGAGGCTTGGGCACCTTTAGCAGAAGGCTTTATTAACGTGGAATACGATGACCTAGATGCGCTAAAAAGGGCCACTAATGATAATACTTGTGCGGTAATGTTGGAGCCGCTCCAAGGAGAAGGTGGAGTTAACGTTCCAGAAGAGGGTTACCTGAAAGCGGTTAGAGATTGGTGTAATCAAAAAGGTATATTGCTAATCTTCGATGAGATACAAACAGGCCTAGGGCGACTTGGCACCCTTTTTGGATACCAATCTTTTGAAGTGGAGCCCGATGTAATGACACTGGCAAAAGGTCTCGGTGGCGGTGCTCCGATAGGTGCTTTCCTAGCAAAAGAGCATGCCTCGGTGCTTGAACCAGGAGATCACGGTTCAACCTTTGGAGGAAACGCTTTAACGTGCGCAGCAGCTCATGCTTCTTCAAAATACATCGTAGATAACAACGTGTCAGAAAAGGCTGGAATTGCCGGTAGTTACCTTAAACAAGAGTTAAATACTCTCAAGTCAAAATACTCTCAGATAACCGATGTAAGAGGCATGGGTATGCTAATCGGCGTCGGATTCGACACGGATATATCCGGGCAAGTCGTAGCTGCCTGCACTGCCGAAGGGCTGCTGCTAAACGCCGTGAGGCCTAACACCATACGTTTCATGCCACCGCTTACCCTAAGTGTGGAAGAAACAGATCAAGGGATCAGTAAACTAAGCAACGCTCTTGATAAAGTACTGCAATAATGGGCAAATCTGAGAAAATCCTTCTTGCCTATAGCGGAGGTCTTGATACTTCCGTAATACTGCATTGGCTGATTAGCCAAGGACATGATGTGGCTACTTACACTGCGAACCTAGGCCAAGACGACGACATGCAGGACATTTCAAGTAAAGCCGTGCAAGTGGGCGCATCTAACGCTTATGTTGAGGATCTTACCAGCGAGTTTGTTACTGACTTTATTTTCCCAGCGATACGGGCCAATGCCATCTACGAAGGAAAATACCTCCTAGGCACTTCCCTCGCTCGGCCACTCACGGCAAAGGGGCAGGTCGAAGCGGCGCTAAAGGCCAAGTCTACCGCACTATCGCACGGGGCTACAGGAAAAGGTAACGATCAGGTGCGTTTCGAATTCACATTCCACACCCTAGCCCCAGAATTGAAGATTTATGCTCCGTGGCGCGACCCGCTATTTCTATCCAAATTCACTGGCAGACCTGACATGCTGCATTATGCCAAAAAGAACAACATACCCGTATCGGCAACCAAGAGAAAACCGTGGAGCAGCGATGCTAACTTGATGCACATCAGTTATGAAGCCGGGGAGCTAGAGGATCCGGCTCGCCGGCCGAGAGAATCTATGTTTCAAATGACTCGGTCTCCGAAAAAAGCTCCGAACAAAGAAACAGAAATTGAAATAGAATTCCGCAACGGGGACCCAATTGAGGCACGCAATCTTCAGGACGGTCACTCGGAATCTAAGCCTGTACAGTTATTCCAGTACCTGAATAATTTGGGTGGTGTTAACGGAATTGGCAGAGAAGACATGGTAGAAAATCGTTTTGTCGGTATAAAGTCTCGAGGGGTATATGAAACCCCTGGAGGTACCATTTTACAAAAAGCGCATCGCGATCTTGAAGGACTTACCCTGGATAGAGAAGTCATGCACTTGCGTGATTCCTTGATCCCACGCTTTTCTGAGCTCGTGTACTACGGTCTATGGTTTTCACCTGAAATGGAAATGTTACGTTCTTTATTTGACAAAAGCCAAGAATATGTCAGCGGGACAGTAACTTTGTCGTTGTACAAAGGAAATGTCACCATCAAAGAACGGAGGTCTCCATTCACTTTGTATAGCGAGGATCTGGCCAGTATGGACAGACTTGGTAATTTCGACGCAACCGACTCGACGGGGTTCATACGGATTAATGCACATCGCCTAAGAAACAACTCACTCAGGAAACAGAAAGAGAATCTCTGAAGTTAGATGCAACCTAATCTCAATAAAACCTGACAATGCTAGCCTACATTTAGCGACCTGTAGCATACACGTCTAGCAGAGCCAGACAGATGTTCGTATACTTAAAACATGACAGAAAGCAGAACACCAAGGCCCAAGATCACCTCTAGTTATACAGTCTCCTTAAGTTACGATAGGCGACTATACAAACAGGATATTACAGCATCTATCACTCATGCCAAGACATTGGCAAAAGGAAGCATAATATCTCAGCCTGA
>Ga0114996_10003503_pt1 | contig 19443 bp, 19 predicted proteins | sample ArcticOcean_MG_C_4_FD_87039 | JGI IMG/M metagenome (GOLD analysis project Ga0114996, IMG submission 87039) | Marine microbial communities from western Arctic Ocean - ArcticOcean_MG_CB4_134 | ecosystem: Environmental > Aquatic > Marine > Oceanic | place: Arctic Ocean: Canada Basin | collected...
AATGGTGACGGTACCGGAAAATTGATTTGGCATGAGCGGAAACACTTGTCCGGATGGCGTGTTCATGGGTGTTGGCAATGGCGTTGGCAATGGCGTTGGCGTTGGCGTTGGCGTAGCCGTAGGAGTCGGGACTAACGTGGCTGTCACCGTGGCAGTGACAATAACCGTGGGAGTACTTGTGGTAGTCGGCTCAGGCACAGTCCTAGGAGTCTGAGTCGGTACTGCCGTAGCTGTTGGAGTGGGAATGAGAGGGGCCGTAGGAGTTGGCGGAACCGTTGCGGTCGGCACAGACGTAGCCGTTGGGATAACGGTGGGAGTCGGGGACGATGAACACGCTGTCACCACCAGCATTACCACCAGAATCAGGCTTACGTAAAGTTTCGTCATGAGCATGAAGCTAAAATAGCGGGTACAAGATACCATTATCTCCCGACTCTAGCAAGCACCCGCTCAGGCAGCGCGTGAGAGAAAACAGGTCTTTACCACGATACAATGAGCATCGATACTTAGCGTTGCTGCATGAGGTCGCGTTATACTACTACGGTAAAGAAAACCAAAGTCTCTAAGGAGGACTGCTATAACCAACAACGATGAGCTTAACAAGGTCCGCAAGGAGTATTCCGCGGCGATGGCTGACTACCAGGCGGTAACTGCTGCAATGATGCAATTCGAACGCGATCTGTTTGATGGACCTGTGCCGGAATTTGAGGTAATCGTCCAAGAAGGACGAATCCTAAAGGCACAAGAAGAAGTTACCTATAGGCGTATGAGCAGAGCACGTGAGAAATACGGTCAATTACCCCGGTAAGGCAGAGCCATGAAACAGAGTACCCAACAAATTAGATCTCAATGTAGTATGGTCAGGGCAGTTTAGGAGGAGTATGAGTTCTAGGAGAAGGCGCAGGCAGTCTTTGAGACAAGCGCATCGCCGGATCAGGCCAGGCAAAAACCCCTGGTGGCTCCTCATCATACTACTACTACTAGCGTCCATTATCGGCATAGCAAGAATTGCCAGATAGCATCCCACTTAAGGTCTAGGAAACATCGGTCTCATCGACATACAAACCTTTTGCAAAATCCGATATCGTCAGTTACAATTAAAATGGAACCCAAGAACCAATCGATGGAGCCGCCAGTTTGGAAAACACGGTCATCATATACACCCATCCAGAATGCAGCTTCTCATCGTCTGCCAAGGAAGAGTTATGGGTACGCAACATCTCCTTCCGAGAGGTTGACCTTAGCATAACCCCTGAGGCGTGGGGCGAAGTGGAGCGACTGACTGGCGGAGACCGCATAACTCCGGTGATTGTGGAAGGTGAGTTGGTGACTGTGGGGTTCAATGGCGAGGGTTGAGCGTTCTGAACGGAGGCGGTCAGCCTCCAAATGTAAAGAGGAATATCAATAACAATCTTTGTGCAAGGCCCTCACGCTCCTGAAAGTCGCAGTGAGTGAAATGAGTGTTTCGTCCCAAAACGGCCCGGTGGTGTAGTCTGGTTTAACACGCCGCCCTGTCAAGGCGGAGAGCAGGAGTTCAAATCTCCTCCGGGTCGCCAGTATTAGGATACATAAAGGACCAGGAAGTATTTCCTGGTCCTTTATTTTCACGTCAATATCTAGTTTGCAGGATAATACACATATATACTATCCGAACCAAAGACATTGAGTCGAAAAATGAAAATATCACCAGAATCTATTGCCAGAACCAGTGGCAAACATCCTTGGTTTATACTTCTAGTTTGGTTGTTCGTCCTAGCTATGGCATTCGCCTTGACTTCCACGCTCCTAGAAAGCGCTCTCGACGGCGGGACCGGCCCAACCCAGACCCTCGAATACCTTCAAGCACAAAACTTGATAGACGAGCGATTTGGACCTCTTGATGCCAAACAGGGCGACGAGAATAAAACCAGTGGAAACGGGCGCCAAACGACAGTGCACACTGGAGGCAGAGTACTTGGGGCAGAGTTCATTCTCATCACCTCAGATTCCGCTCTGCATAATGACTCGACTTTTGCCGAACATGCCCAGCAGTTCGGCAAAAGTCTCGACGAGATAGCGGGTTCTCTACTGGTCGGCAATTTCAGTGACTACACTGCAATACCTTCTCAAGACGGAACTACGCGTCTATACGACGTGCAGATATTTAAAGACCAGATCAATGATATTCACCTACTAACGGACACCACCGCGGAGTTCACCCGTGACGGGTTCCGCGTGCTGGCATTTGGAGACGCAAGCATCAACACAGCCTTCTCAGAAATGGCAGAGAAAGACTTACTCGTCGGCGAGTCCATCGGCATTGGAGTAGCCCTCATAATCCTGACACTTGTATTCGGAGCAGTGATAGCAGGACTCGTTCCGTTAGTTCTTGCCATCGTGTCTGTCTTCACAGCCATAGGTCTTACGGGTATCGTGGGCCAGATCGTTGAATTGAACGAGTTCGTGCCAAACATAATAACCATGATGGGCCTTGCTGTAGGCATAGATTACTCGCTCTTTGTGCTCTCACGCTACCGTGAAGAACGAGATAGAGGTCTGGACGAGTTAGACGCAATCACAAGAGCCGGAGCCACTGCCAATAGAGCCGTATTCTTCAGCGGAGGTACGGTTGTGTTGGCCTTGACAGGCATGCTGCTGATACCTGTTAAGGAATTCCAGGCGTTTGGCACAGGTGCTATCCTGGTGGTGTTCGTCGCGGTCAGCGCGTGCCTAACCCTTCTACCCGCAGTCATCGGCATCCTAGGCGATAAAGTCAACAGTGTGCATGTTCCGACAATCCCAGTGACAGTCCTATTCATAGCGGGAATCGCTATTATTCCAAACAGGACCGAGGCAGGAAAAATCATGATGGTAGCAGCCATAGTAATAGGGCTGCTCATTGTAACCGCTCTAATCCATCGCTTCTTCAAAATATCCATCCCTTTGCTCTCTCCCAAGGAATCCAACAAAGACAGCCAGGGCGACGGGTTTTGGGACACAACAACCCGGGTAGTCATGGGCAAACCCATTATTAGCATGCTGGTCGCCGTCGTCATTCTCGGGATGCTCATCGTCCCCTTTTTCGACCTTCAAAAGGGCACAAGCGGTATATCAGTGTTACCGGAAGAAGTACCGGCCAAGCAGGCCTTCGATCTGCTGAATACCAAGTATGGTTTTGGCAGTGACTCCCCGGCCCGTGTTGTCATAGTTGGAGACGTGGGATCACAGCCCATCCAGGAAGCCCTGAGCAAGCTCGAATCCCTCCTTATAGCTGACCAGGGGCTTCAGGCCCCACAGGTAAGGATAGAGCCTGGCGTAGAACTAGCAGTCCTTGACGCGGCCATACCTGACGACCCATTCGCCCAGACTGCCCTCACTACCATCAGACGCATCCGAAGCGAACTCATACCTCAGGCCTTTGCAGGAGTGCCGTCCTCTGACTACACGGCGCTGGTAGGTGGAGCCTCAGCCGAGACTGTGGACTCAGTTAAGATTACCGACGATTACACACCACTGGTATTTGTTGCCGTTTTGGGACTCAGTTTCCTACTCTTGCTCATAGCATTCAGATCCATTGTGATCCCGATAGCCTCAATCCTCATAAACCTGCTTTCAGTTGGGGCTGCCTACGGCCTAGTGGTGCTGGTCTTCCAAAAAGGATTTCTGATAGACGTGTTCGGATTCCAGCAGGTGGACCAGATTGAGTTCTGGTTGCCGCTGTTCATGTTCTCGATCCTGTTCGGGCTATCCATGGACTATCACGTGTTCATGCTCAGCAGAATCAAAGAACATTATGATGAGACAGGAGAACACGCTGAATCGGTGGCATTCGGGATGCGGACAACCTCCCGCATCATCACCGGCGCTGCCCTCATCATGGTAGCTGTGTTCGGCGGCTTCGCACTCGGTGAAATCGCTTTCTTCCAGTCAATGGGTTTTGGACTTGCCGCCGCAGTACTGCTAGATGCAACCGTTGTACGCTCTATGCTGGTCCCATCAGTGCTACGCATACTTGGTAAATCCACCTGGTATTTCCCTACAGTACTGCGGTGGATTCCCAATATCAGCATCGAGAGTATTCCGCTGGATAAAAATCCAAAAGAATAGAGTGAGCGTTACGCTCACTCTATTCCCTCATGTAGCAAGACTTCCGCGTCCTGTTCTTTAATCATGGTTCATACCGTCGCATTACGGGAACAAGGCCGTCGAGAAAACGCAATGGGAAAGCTCGGCGTGAACACTTCAGCCCAAATTAGTAGCATAGGGCTATAAAGAATCGGATTATTGGTGAGTACACACCCTGCCGTTTCAAGTAACAATTGAGATGCTTGAAGACGCGTTACTCAAAGGTCCAAGGAATATAAAGCAGTTCTAAATTTTCAGGGGCCGCCAGATTATTGTCTGACGGCCCCGCTTATTTCTGAGCTCCACGGTTACAATTGCTCAGGTGATACGTTGGAAGACTTGCCTCTCTCCTCTTACGGTAATGGAAGACTACCGCACAGGAAAGGGCGCAACCACCAATTGTTGGGTTACAACATTTCGGAAGCCCGCACTACCAGCGGGGGCCACCGCCACTGCGTCCACCACCACCACCACCACCACCACCACTGCGTCCACCGCCGCCGCCACCACCGTATCCTCCACCACCGCCGCCGCCACCGTATCCTCCACCACCGGACCCGCGCTCCTGACGAGCTCGCGCCTCGTTGACGGTTAGAGTACGACCGCCCATTTCCTTGCTGTTTATCCCTGAGATCGCAGCATTGGCTTCATCAGCGGTTGGCATTTCCACAAACGCAAATCCACGGGAGCGACCGGTTTCGCGGTCACGTACAACAGAGACTTCCTGCACTTCGCCGTGGGCCTCAAAGGCCTCACGCAATTCCTGTTCGGTTGTCTCGTATCCAAGATTGCCTACGTATATCCTCAATACTATCTCCTATAATTAAACTGCACAACACACACCTGCGTGTTGATCATCCTGGTTAGGTGGATAATAACCCCCCCATCCAAATAAGACTTCTTACCAGCCAGATCGTGCGGCGGGGCGTCTTTGACTAAAGCAATCGCTGCAATAGACTGGCCGATCGCCACGTGGTACGAACGGTACGGTGGTTTCCTTGCCACACTCGGCACACGTTACTGGGTGCGCCTCACGCGGGCCCTGGTCATATCCACCGTTTCGCTCGCTACGCCGCATCTGACGGCAGGAGGCACAGCGCTTTGGCTCGTTTGTAAACCCCTTCATTGCATGAAACGATTGATCGTCCGCACTGAAGGTGAACGGCTGTCCACAGTCCTGACATGTAAGGGTTTTATCTTCGTATTCCATCAGTGATCTCCTTTCTACTATTAGTTGGCTAGAGACTGGTCACCGATACCGAAGATGCTCAAGACGTTCCGGTGGGCGCCAAGGACACCATTCAGGGGCCGAGGAGGGCACAGGGGACGTTATGATGAATCGGGGTTTGGGACTCAAAACACTGCCACCGATGTACAGTATACCACAAGATGTAAACAATCACATCTATAGCAAGCAATCACTCTCTCTCAAACTGGTATCCAAGCGTGTGTGATTAATCTGAAAACCACTATATGGCTCTGGATCCCCAAATGGCAGACCCCAGCCTAATCATGGTTGCGCCTTCTTCAACGGCAACCTCAAAATCCTCTGTCATACCCATTGAGAGTTCAAGAATCGCATCACGATAATGCTCAAGCCGACACACTCCGTCTCGCAGATCCCTGAGCATCCTGAAGTAGGGTCTCACCGCCTCAATATCCTCTAGGTGTGGAGGAACAGCCATAAGTCCCATCAGTTCAAGATTCTCACACGTGGCTACAAACTCAGCCATCTCCGCCACCTGCTCCATAGTCACACCTTCTTTAGTCGACTCAGAGCCTACATTTACCTGAATGTAGATTGCTACGCGCTTATTAAATTCACCAGCAATACTATCAATCCTGGAGGCCAGCCGGACGGTGTCAACCGACTGAATAACGTCGAACAGTGCAACTGCAGGTCTCACCTTGTTGGTCTGAAGATGCCCAATTAGATGGAGGCTGACCAATTCATCAGGCCTCTCTAGCCCCTTGAACTTGGTCTCAGCCTCCTGTATCCAATTCTCACCCACATGACCAATACCCAGAGCAATGGCCTGCAAAATCCTCTCCCTCTCCACTTGTTTGCACGCACCGAGCACAGTCACTAGGCTCGCGTCGCGCCCAGATCGCTGAGCAGCCCTGGCGATTCTTTCGTAAATCCCATCTATACGACCGCGAATATCCTCTTTTGTCATAGTTGCCCACCATCCGTTGCTCGCTTCCACATACCTGACAAAAACTCTACGGTATCAGGAGCAGCTTCCCTGTGGTCAAACGCCCTTCGAGTTGCCGATGTGCCTCAGCGGCGTCACTCAACGAGAACTTGCCGTGGATGCGGAGGTCAAGCTTACCGGACTGGACCCATCCCAGCACATCGCCAGCACGTTGAAGCAACTCCTCCCGCGTAGACGTGTATACACCCAACGACGGACGAGTCAAGAAAAGTGATTTCCTACCAAGCATGGACGGTGAAATGTCAGGTACAGGGCCGCTGGCCTGGCCGTACAGGGCCATGTAGCCACGAGGAGCAAGAGACGCAATGCTCTTGTCGAACGTGGTGAGGCCAACGGCATCGTATACAACCTGGACACCTTCTCCAACTGATATCTTGTCAACCACCTCGGCAAAGTCCTGTTCAACATAGTTGATAACGTGGTCGGCACCGGCAGCGGCCGCCAGTTTCGCCTTCTCATCTGTGGAGACAGTTGCAATCACCCTAGCACCCAGAGATTTTGCCATCTGAGTCAGCAACAGACCGACACCTCCAGCGGCCGCGTGGACAAGGCAGGTGTCTCCTGGCTTCAGGGGATAGGTAGAGTAACAGAGGTAGTGAGCAGTCATACCCTGGAGCATCACGGCCGCGGCCGAATCGGCGTCTAGGCCTTCCGGCAGCTTCACCAAGCGCCACGACGGCACAACCACCTTCTCCGCATACGACGCCCCGGCTCCCGTATAAGCCACTAGGTCGCCAACCTGAACCTCTGTAACGCCTTCTCCGACCTGAGCAACCACACCCGCCCCCTCACCTCCGGGGATCGTGGGAAGAGATGGAGCATTCAGGCCGGACCGGGCATAAACATCCATATAGTTAACACCGGAAGCCTTAATATCCACCAACGCCTGTCCCGGCCCGGGACTGGGGTACGCAACATCGGTATATTTGAGAACCTCCGGACCACCAAACTGTGTAATCTGTATTGCCTTCATTTTATTCCGCCTTTCTCATCTGCATTGCGCGACCGTTAGACCATCATGATTTTTTGGCAGGATATTGTTCCCTCATCACCAACTCCACAACATCCAGAGCCGCGTCTATGTCGGCCTCATCTATGCCATAGTGGGTCACCATCCGCACCTTGGGCCCATAAGGGTGATGCCCCTGTACTCCACGCTCTTCAATGCGACGCAGGAAGCCCAGAGCATCCCCGTCGGCCATTTCAAACATGACAATGTTGGTCTGAACCCTAGCAGGGTCCAGAATGATGCCTGGAATACGGCTCAGCCCTTCCGCCAAACGCCGAGCGTTATGGTGGTCGCCTGCAAGCCGTTCCACCATCTCCTCTAGAGCCACAAGAGCCGCCGCCGCAAGGACACCAACTTGCCGCATTCCTCCTCCAAGGCTGTTGCGAACACGACGCGCCCGCTGAACAAAGTCCTTGGTCCCACAGATGATGGACCCCACAGGACAACCAAGTCCCTTGGAGAAGCAGAACATCAGCGAGTCCACGGATCGCACCAATTCCCTGGGAGGTATTCCCAGGCTCACAGCGGCATTGAACATGCGGGCTCCGTCCAAGTGCACAGCTGCATCCCACTTGTGTGCAATCCCTACAATTTTGTCGGTGTACTCGGGAGTGATGACAACGCCGCTGCACCTGTTATGAGTATTTTCAAGGCACACCAGAGCGGTGTTGGGAAACCTTGACGACAAGGGACGAATGGCCGACTCCACCATATCTGGGTCAAGTGTACCATCCTCAGCATTGGGTAACTGACGGTATGCCACTCCTCCAAAGGCAGATGCACCGCTATACTCGTAGAGGTAGACGTGGGACTGGTCTCCCACAATAATCTCATCTCCACGCTGACAGTGGCTCAACACAGAGGCCAGATTGGCCATGGTGCCACTCGGCACAAAGAGGGCGGCTTCCTTGCCAAGCATCTCGGCCACAACCTCCTGCAAACGGTTCACCGTTGGGTCGTCGCCCCAGCCGTCATCGCCAACCTCGGCGTTGGCCATAGCCTGACGCATAGCTGGTGTAGGATGTGTAACAGTGTCACTGCGCAGGTCAATCTGGCTCATAAGCCTCCTCCTCTAATGAGAGTCATTTTAACAGCATACCTTTCCATGTGCCAGGCAACCCAACGTATCCGTCTGTGTACGACCTGCACGAACTGGCATGGTAAATACCGTAACTGATATACTGCCGGTCATAAGCTGAGACCTGTGCCCTGCACACTGCGTCCGGGAGTATCGACTGCACTTCCCATCAGCGCCCGTACAAAGAGACTTCTCATTCAAAATTGGCCTGGAATCAGGGCCACGGACTTGGATTAAACGTGTGAACAATAAAAGTAAAAGAGAGCGCGCTCTTTATTTAATAGGAATTCCGGCAGGCCACGGCGCAGTGGACGCTGGAACCGCCGCTCTCTGGATAATTGCGCCCGCCATCGCCGCAAGCATGGGGCTCACCTCAACCCAGGTTGGGCTTATATTCACCGTCATCGCTGTCTCCGCAGGAATCTCCCACATCCCGGCCAGTCTGGTTGGAGAGACAAGGTTCCGTGGAGTTTTTCTGCTCAGCACCTTCTGGTGGGTGGCAGTGGCATATCTTGCAGCGTCCCTAGCGCCGGGCTATTTGGCACTCCTAGTCTTCGTTGCAATGGCGTCATCGGGAGCCGCGTCGTGGCACCCAGTTGCCATGGGCACACTGGTAGAACATATGCCGGGACGACGCGGTGTCGCTCTGGCAGTTCACTATGTTGGCGGGTCAATCATGGAGATACTGGCACCAATTGTCGCAGGGCTACTTCTCGCCATTATGGACTGGCGCAGTGTAATTCAAATCACGGTAATACCGGCTCTGATTATGGGGGTGCTCTTCCTACGACTGCACCGCTGGATACGCCCGCCAACAATGGGTTCCGTGTCGCTGAAAGACATGCGGGCCCAGGTCGGATTGGTCTGGAAACCAGCCAGCATGGCAGGCCTGGGTATCCTGGGACTTCACAGCATGGCAATGGTAGGCCTGTGGAGCATGACACCGTTATACCTGATTGAAGAGCGTGGACTCTCATCCGGCATGGCGGGGGTGCTATTCTCCATCATGGTCCTTGCCGGGAGCCTGGGCGCTGTGATCCTTGGCCGTCTGTCTGACAGGCGAGACCGCAAGATTATGACAGTGGCAGTCCTCGTGGTTGGTGCGACCTCGCCGCTTCTAATCCTATGGGCCCCCACCCTACCGGTGCTCATTGCTGCCCTAATGCTGGCTGGACTGGCCATTATGGGCCTGTTACCTACCCTTATCGCGACTGTCCTGAGCATCGTTGGTGGGCGTCAGATGGTAATGATTGGTCTCATCATGGGTACGGGCGAGGTAGTAGGTGCTATGGGAGCATTACTGGCAGGAGCAGCTGGTGAGACAGACCTACGTCTGTCCCTAGTGGTGGTATCTGTCATAGACATCGGCAGCGCACTCCTCGCATCCGTCCACCCATTCACCCCAACCGTAGCAGATAGCACGGCTGACTAAGCCCCGTAACGCCACCGTGTAAAAGGCACATGACTGGCACAATGCCGTGCCTTGCTACATGTTATGGTCTGTGAACTTCTCTTGATCCGGATCCTGCAACCCGGCCTCTTTGAACTCCTGGCTGTATCGTTGGTAGTCCGTCGAGTACTTCTCCATAACCTGTAGATGACGCTCCATGACCGTACGCTTAACCTCAGCAGGGGCCCCCACAACAAGGGAATTCGGTGGGATTTCCACCCGCTCAAGTACCACGGATCCGGAGGCGACTAGTGAGTGGTGACGAATATTGGCGTACCCATTGACCGTAGCTCCGTTACCAATCAGGCAGTGGTCTTCCACGATCGTGGCATGACACATAACGCTATGCCCCACGGTCACGTAATCGCCATAGGTGCAGTCCTCGTCAGCATGGATCACGCTGTTGTCCTGAATGTTGACGAACTTGCCTATCTTTATCTTGTATCGGTTGGCTCTGATAACGGTGCCGGGCCAGATGCTTGAGCCTTCCCCTATCTCCACGTCGCCAACAACATAGGCTGCTTCACTGACAAAGGCAGTTGGATGAATCCTTGGGGTCTTGTCTCCAAAGCTCCGTATCACTGTACCCTCCTTCTTAGTCCGGTACTCATCTTAAGACCTTGGCGAAGTGCCAACGTGCGGCACAATAATAGCCCCGTTCCTTAGAGTTGCTCTTGACCTTTCGATGGCCGTTCCTGGTAGTAATCCGCAATATATCGAAGGTCAGCCGGGCCAATACCGGCCCAGTCGATACTCTGGGCCGTTTGTCTCAGTATACCGACCATCAGAACAACCTCCTGAGTTAACTCACCACTTGCGTTATCGAAAGCAGTTTCAAACCACACCACAGTCACCCTTTGTGCACGGTTGTCTGCAAACAGATCCTCCAGTACGGCCTTGCTGTAACTCTGCAATATCCCCATGCCAGACTCGTTCTGTAGATCAATTCCATCCGACTCTATGCCGACAATTGGGTCTTCAACGGAGTCGCCAAACTGTGTACCCATATACTGAACCTGACCAGCTCCTCCGTACTTGCTCAGGGAAGCATTCACGCTGTTAGCTATCCATTGCTGGTAAGCCTGGTCTTCAAGAACGGTATTAGTCTCGCCAGGATCTCCACTGCCGTCTAATAAGCCCAGCAGGGGTAACAACGTGGAAACAATGAAGGCCAGAACCATGAGCGCTCCGCCGAGCTTCAGAATCGGTATGCCAGACTTCTTCGGCGACGAAGCCTCATCATCGAAACGCCTACCCGCCAAATCCTCTACATCACGTGGGTCAGGAAACTCCCAGTCCTCATACTCATCGCTAGGGTCGGGACGTTTATTCAACATAGTAAGGTTGTTCTACTTAAGCAATGAATGAGGCAATCGCGACTGCCTCATTGCCCTTAATCCAGATGAGAATTCCCGCGTCTAGATTCACTGAATTAGAATCCATATACACGACAAGCTTAGGTGATTTTGGTCGGGGTGGTCGGATTCGAACCGACGACCTCTACGCCCCGAACGTAGCGCGCTACCAACTGCGCTACACCCCGACGTTCCCCATTATACCTCGCCTTCCTCTATAACTTCCACCGCTGAGGGATCAACTTCAGCATTCCTTGCAAGTTCTCATCCATCTAGCATGGAGATATCGGCCCCATACATGTCTTTCAGGACTTGCAGAAAGGCAACCAACCCGGTGCTGTAATGCTGTGCGCGCCGCACCATAACCGAGGTAGGGAGCGACACCAAGTGTCCCTCCTTCAACGGTATGAGGCACAGACTGCCGCGCTCCAACTCATGCCTCACGCTGCTGCGTGGCAGGAACGAAATTCCCATGCCAAGCTCAATCAGGTGCTTGGTCGCCTCGATGCTGTCAAGGGTCATTTCCACCCTTGGCGATATGCCGGCCTCCCTGCACACTTGACCAATGAGCACAAAGTAGGAGGAGTCCCTGTCATATAGGATCAGGGGTTCACGCGCGACCTCGTAAATGCTAGCCTCACCTCTTATAGCAAATGGATGCTGTGGACTAGTGGCCAGACAAATATCTTCATCGTAGAGGTGTATTGTCACCACGTCCGGGTGAGTCAGCATACGCGACATCCCAACCTGCACTTCCTCATCCGCCACCATCTGAAGCACATTTGATGAACGTCCTATGTTTATATGCACCTTGATGCTTGGATAGTCTTGGCGAAACCTCTCCAGAATGGAAGGAAGGGTATATGTGCCTATAGCCCGTGCCGAAGCAATGTGCAGAATGCCGCCGGAAGCATCCCGCGTGGTGTCTATGAGGTCGCGTCCCTGCCGCAGGGCTTCAATCGCACGCTCAGTATATGGACGGAAAGCCTTGCCCATCTCCGTCAGACGCACGCCACGGCCCATACGATGAAACAGAGGAACCCCCAACTCCTGCTCCAATGCATGCACTCTTGCACTCAGAGAGGGCTGCGATAAAAACAGTGTCTCCGCAGCTCGCCGAAAACTCCCCCGCTCCGCAGCCGCCAAAAAGGCTTCCAGTTGTGCCAGTTCCATCAGATTCCCTCCTAAGCATGGGGAGGGCCATTTCCCCTGCTTGTTTCTCAGGCACTATCCATGTACCTTGCTCCGGCCAGTGATAGGTTAAAACTATCACTCCAATAGGAAATACTACTCTTGCATTATATCTCATATTCAGTACACTAGATAACGCACATTCTTGTTGCGCTTTTCGTATTTTCGTATTTACTCCCAAACAAACGTACAGAGATGAATATTAAGGAGGTAGCATATGAATAACCACCAAGACACCGCTCAGCAGGCAAAGGAACTTGAGGAACGCTGGGCTACAGAACCACGCTGGAAAGACGTCAAGCGTGACTATACCGCACAGGATGTTATAAAGCTGCGAGGCAGCGTAATGATTGAGCATACCTTGGCACGGCGTGGTTCAGAGCGCCTGTGGCGCCAACTGAATGAAGAAGGCTACATAAGAACCTTCGGAGCATTGACAGGAGCACAGGCCGTCAACATGGTCAAGGCTGGCCTACAGGCCCTCTATCTGAGTGGCTGGCAAGTTGCTGCCGATGCCAACCTGGCATCTCAGACCTTCCCTGACCAGAGTCTGTACCCGTCAAATAGCGTCCCTGCAGTGGTCAAGAGACTCAACAACGCCCTGATGCGCGCCGATCAGCTCCAGGCACTTGATGGCGACACCGACATAGACTGGTTCGCCCCAATCCTAGCAGACGCGGAAGCCGGCTTCGGAGGAGCCATCCACGCTTTTGAGTTGATGAGAGGCATGATAGAAGCCGGAGCTGCTGGAGTTCACTACGAAGACCAGCTTGCTGCGGCCAAAAAATGTGGGCACATGGGCGGCAAGGTACTGATACCCACCAACATGTTCATCCATACCCTGAATGCGGCGAGGCTCGCAGCGGACGTCCTTGATGTACCAACCATATTGTGCGCTAGAACAGATGCACGAGCTGCCACACTGCTCACCAGCGACATAGACGACAGGGACAAAGAGTTCGTCACCGGTGAACGGACGCCTGAAGGCTACTACGTGATAAGAGACGGATTCGATGCCGCGGTCGCCAGAGGACTATCGTACGCGCCATATGCAGACCTGCTGTGGTGTGAGACCTCCGACCCCGACCTTGACGAAGCAATTGCTTTCGCTGAGGCAATTCACGCCCAGTATCCCGACATGATGCTGGCATACAACTGCTCGCCTTCCTTCAACTGGAAGGGCGCGCTGGATGACAAGACCATAGCCAAGTTCCAGGACGAATTGGGCAAGGCAGGCTACAAATTCCAGTTCATAACACTTGCCGGCTGGCACATGGTCAACCTGAACGCCTTTGAGTTAGCTCATGAGTACCGGACCGAAGGCATGACTGCTTATGTGAAGGTGCAGGAGCAGGAGTTTGCCAGGGAAAAGGATGGCTACACGGCCACCAAGCATCAGGCAGAGGTTGGCGCAGGCTACTACGACGAAGTCCTGCTCAGCGTCAGCCCTGACCTTGCCGCCACCGCTGCCCTGACTGGCTCAACAGAGTCGGCTCAGTTCAGCTAGGCCGGCACATAGAGGGAACTCTCACTGATAAAGCAAAAAGCAGGAGTCAGGCAAGTTGCCTGGCTCCTGCTTTTTTGTTCCTCACAAAAGGAGGCTGCTGTGTCACCGAACATGCATCTCACAAAGGATAAACGCTCTAAAATCGAGACCCTAATACTGGCCTTCGACAACCACGGTTGCGGCCTCGGCCTAGACATACAGGCTCAGACAGCCCTCCTACCATCGTAGATAAGGCAGAAAATACCTAGCTCTCTTATAGAAGATCGTGGTGGTAACGTCTAAAGAAATATCTCACCCTGCCCGCCACACATAAATCATATTGACAACCATATACCCCTTTCCTATACTAGTATCTGCTTTAGCACTCTATGGGCTAGTCTGCTAAATCTTCGCGCTCTAATAACAGCATTCATAAAAGGAGGAAGTAGTGGCACGTACATATCAACCATATGGAGACCGGGTGATAATCAAACCCGCTGATCGAGAAGAGGTATCCGCTGGAGGAATCCTTCTCCCGGACACCGTTCAGGAAAAGCCTCAGGAAGGCAAAGTAGTGGCCGTGGGACCTGGCCGTACCGCCGACGACGGAAAGCGCATAGCAATGGAGTCCAAGGTGGGCGACCTTGTGGTCTATTCCAAGTACGCAGGAAACGAAGTTAAAGAAGAGGGAGAGGATTATCTGATCCTGAGGGAAACCGATATCCTCGCAAAGATATCTTAGTCAAAGTTTGTTGAAGTTGATAAGGAAGGAATAACATGGCAAAACAGATTAATTACTCTGAGGACGCTCGGAAAGCCCTTAAGGCCGGCGCAGACAAGCTGGCCGAGACAGTAAAGGTAACCCTGGGGCCGCGTGGCCGCAGCGTCATCCTAGACAAAGCCTTCGGCGCTCCCCTAGTGTGCAGTGACGGCGTCACAATCGCCAAGGAAATTGTCCTTGAAGACCCGTTCGAGAACATGGGCGCACAGCTCATCAAAGAGGCGTCCAGCAAAACCAATGACGTCGCAGGAGACGGCACAACCACCGCTACGGTGATAGCCCAGGCCATAATCCACGAAGGATTCAAGAACGTCACAGCCGGAGCCGACCCCATGTCCATCAAGCGGGGAATCGATAAGGCCGTGGCGGCAATAACAGTTGAAATAAGGAAGATGGCCCGCCCGGTCGAGGGCAAAGAACAGATTTCCCAGGTGGCGTCCCTTTCTGCCCATGAAGAGGCAATAGGAGAACTGATTGCCGAAGTGATGGAGAAGGTTGGAAAGGACGGAGTCATCACTGTTGAGGAGTCAAGGGGGCTCCAGTACGAAAAGGAGTACGTGGAGGGAATGCAGTTCGATCGCGGCTACATCAGCCCTTACTTCATCACCAACACAGAGCGCATGGAAGCTGTAATAGAAGACCCCTACATTCTCATCACCGACAAGAAGATAACAGCTGTATCGGATATGCTCCCGGCCCTGGAAAACGCCCTTAAGGTGACCAAGAACGTGATCATCATAGCCGAGGACGTGGAGGGAGAGGCACTGGCGACTCTGGTTGTGAACAAGCTGAGAGGTACACTTAGCCCCATTGCCGTCAAGGCACCCGGGTTTGGCGACCGCCGCAAGTCTATGCTAGAAGACATGGCCATCCTCACTGGAGCCAACATCATCAGCGAGGAAACAGGACGCAAGTTCGACTCCGTAACCGTTGAAGACCTTGGGCGGGCCCGCCGTGTGGTAGCCAACAAGGAAGAGACCACCATTGTAGGAGGCGCAGGCTCAGACGACGACATACAATCCCGCATCAACTCAATCAAGAGTCAGATAGAAGAATCCACCTCGGACTACGACCGAGAGAAGCTTCAAGAGCGAATGGCGAAGCTGGCCGGCGGTGTGGCCATAATCAAAGTGGGAGCCGCCACAGAGATTGAGTTGAAAGAGAAGAAGGCCAGGGTGGAAGACGCCCTGTCTGCTACCAGAGCAGCAGTGGAAGAAGGTATTGTACCTGGTGGCGGAGTGGCCATAATACGGGCGCTGGATTCCCTCGATGCCCTTGAGCTCAGTGGAGATGAGGCAACTGGGGTACGCATTTTGCAGAAGGCCCTTGAGGCTCCCATCAGGCTCATCGCTGAAAACTCCGGCTTTGAAGGATCTGTGATCCTTAACAAGGTACGCGAAGGCAAAGGCGACTATGGCTTCGATGCTGACAAGGAAGAGTTCAATAACCTCTTGGAGCACGGTATCATGGACCCGGCTAAGGTGACCAGAGCGGCAGTTGAGAATGGCGCCAGCGTCGCAACCATGATCCTCACCACCGAGTCACTGGTGAGCGATATCCCTGACAAGAACCCAGCCGCACCCGCCATGCCTCCAATGGACTACTAAGAACGACTAAATACACACACACACACACACTTAGAACGCTTCTAAGAAACCTGGCAAAAGAGAAGGGCCACTCCATTAAGGAGTGGCCCTTCTCTTTTCAACACTATCTTATTCTATGGTTATCTCAAGATATTGATTCGCATAAACCACAAGCCCCACACGCGGCTACAAATTACTTCTCGGTGTGCCGTCAGCAGGCAGGGTAAGTGCCTCCCTCTGCCGGCGCCTGCTCGCCTGATACAAAAAGAAAACCACTCCACCCAACATCACAATGCTCAGATAACTTATTGAGCGGTCCAGCAAGGCCACAGAGACAGCCTCGCTTCTAGTTAGGCTGAGGGTCAGAAGACCAATAATACCAGGCTCTACTATTCCCAATCCCCCTGGCGTTATCGGCACTGTGGTCAAGATAGCATTAGCCAGAGTCACAAAAAGGATCAGAGATAAGCTAACCGTCACCGAAAGGTCCAAGGCCTGAATAACAAACAACAGCCGCCCCACCTCCGTAAACCAGATCAGAAAGCTAATAAAAAGCAGGAGAGGTAGCTGCTCAAAGCTCCCCAGAGCGCCCTGATGGAATCGATCATAAGAACTTCTGAGGCGTGCAGGAAGAAAACGGGCTAGTCGCATACCAAATTGCTTCATGACAAACAGACCTGCCACCGACGCGAGCACCAAAAGGAATGCAATCACCAAGAACAGTATCGTACCACCAAGGTCGCTGGCTCCATACAAGGCCAGAGCAGCCACCACAAGGAGGATGAATATCATCACAACGTCCAGCACTCGTTCCGCCAGCACCGTACCAATTGTGCGCGAGAAACTGTATCCCGTAGCATCGGTGAACACATACGCCCTGTAAGCGTCTCCCAAACGAAACCAGGTGATGGCATTGGCAAACCATCCAAGGAAGATATATCGGGAGCAAGCCAGGACAGAGGGCACTTCAAGGGGAGAGTCCTCGGCATTGCTTGCGCTCCTCAACATGATCTGCCAACGCATACCCCTGAAAATAAAACCCACGTAGTACGAGGCAAATGCAACACCATAGAGATAGAGATTACTGTCCTTAAGCATATCCCATGTAGCTTCCCAGTCTATATCGAAGCGGGTCACCAGGAAGACAAGAAACATCGCCGCCACAACAAAGGACACTAGGGTAGGGATGGAAAACACCCGCCGCTTCAGAGATATGGGCTGACCTCCGTTAGAAGAGGGCGCGTTCAGAGAAGAAATTACTGTGCCTCCATTGAAATATTCGGGCAGTTCATAGCGGACGCTTGGCTGGAATCCCAGGCCTGCGTGGATAGCTGGATGGTGATTCGGAGTTTTTCGAGAGGACTACAAGCCATCGCTGCTCACCTATTTCCTCCAGGTCCACTGTTTCTATGCTTTCCAACGTCCCTCCCAAAAGGGATATGGCCCTCTCCGCCCTCTTGAGCTCGTCATCTACTCCAAATTTCTTCTGTGCCACTACCCTGCCTCCCGGTTTACAGAGCGGAAGGGTAAGCTCAGCCAGTACGCTCATGTCAGCCACGGCCCGTGACACCACGACATCGAAGTTACCCCTCATACGCGGGTCATGGGCCAGGGATTCTACGCGTTGAGCACACACTTCTACTCCTTCAAGCCCCAGAGTGTCCGTCATATGATTCAAAAAGGCCGCCTTCTTACCCACAGATTCCACCAACGTCACTCGAAGGCCGGGATACAGAAGCTTCAGAGGCAAACCGGGAAAACCCGCCCCACTACCCACATCCATTAGCGTACCGTTTGCCACCACGTCTTTGGGAATAACCAGCGACACCGTTAGAGAGTCAAGGAAGTGCTTAGCCTGAACCTCGCTGTAGTCCGTTATAGCCGTAAGGTTAGTCCTTCCATTCCAGTCCGTCAGCTCGTTGAAGTACCGCTGAAATAGAGCTATCTGCTCCTCTTCGATATCGAGTCCCAGTCGCTTAATCCCCCTGAGCAGTACCTCCACTAACGTCACACTTCCTTAGTACCCGATGCTATGTGCTGTAAAGCGAAGGCATTATAGCACTCGTGCATATAGAAGTCATAACGTGCAAATGTGCATAGTTGCCAGTCCAGAAACGAAACGCTATGCTTGCACCCACTAAGAGTCGCCGATTCCCACGTGAACTTAATAACCCCTTTGCAATGAAACTCCAAGGAGGTACCAAGCGTGCAGAATATCAGCAGAGCAGCGGCCATCGTCGGTGTGGCAGAGGCTGACGAGATAGGATACCTGGAGAACAGAAAGTCCGACCTTCAGCTCAACGAGGAAGCATGCTACAACGCCATTGAGGACGCCGGCCTTAATAAGAGCGACGTCGATGGGCTCTTCGCCGCTGGCAACACTCTCGGCCTCGCCGAACACATGGGCATACACCCCAAGTTCACAGACAGCACCTCCGTGGGAGGCTCATCCTTTGTCATACACGCAGGGCACGCCCTTGCCGCCATCGCCGCCGGTTACTGTGAGGTCGCCCTCGTTACGCACGGCATGGCGGGCCACTCGCGCAGGTTCTTCGAAGGAAGCCGAGAGAGTGGCGCGGCCAACTCCCCAGGTGCCCAGTTCGAGAGTCCCTACGGCTTTATCGGCGCTCCCATAAACTACTCTATGGCCTGCGCAAGGTATATGCACGAGTTCGGTGAAGACCGCAGTCGTGAGGCGATGGCCGAGGTCGCCATCTCCACCGCGCAAGTGGGCAGGCCTCAACCCCAGAGCACTCATCCACGACCCAAAGGCGGAGATACCGCTGACCATGTCCTTTGATGACTACCACAACTCCCGCTGGATTAGCTGGCCCCTTCACCTGCTAGACTGCTGTGTGGTGACCGACGCGGGGGTGCCTACATCGTCACAACGCCGGAGAGGGCACGTGACCTGAAGAAACCCCCCGTATGGATTCTGGGCGCTGGTGAAGGCCACGACCACGGCATGATTAGCCAGATGCCAAGTCTCACATCCCTCATCGCACGTGAGACAGGCCCAAAGGCCTTCCAAATGGCTGGGGTGACCCATGACGACTTTGACCTAGCCATGATATACGATTCCTTCACATATACCGTCATGCTGACACTAGAGAGCCTGGGGTTCTGCGCCAGAGGCGAAGCAGCCGATTTCCTGCGCGGTCAGCGCACCGCCCCCGGTGGAGACTTC
>Ga0114996_10003505_pt1 | contig 19440 bp, 20 predicted proteins | sample ArcticOcean_MG_C_4_FD_87039 | JGI IMG/M metagenome (GOLD analysis project Ga0114996, IMG submission 87039) | Marine microbial communities from western Arctic Ocean - ArcticOcean_MG_CB4_134 | ecosystem: Environmental > Aquatic > Marine > Oceanic | place: Arctic Ocean: Canada Basin | collected...
CGAACTGGGCGAAGCGGTTGAGTTGGTCGGAGGTGGCCGAAGTGTTCCACACGTCGTGGGGTCGGGTGTATCGCTCGGTCGAGATGGCGGTGACGTGGGGCTTGGAGCATCGCGACCTTGAGGTAACCTGGATGGCGGTTTCCGACTCGGTTGGACCCGCGCCGAGACCGACATCGGCAACGCGTACTACCAGCGGTTCGGGTTCTCCTTCCTCTTCAACTATCGGCCGAACGAGCGGTAGAGCCACGTGGTGTGGGTACGGGGCGCCCAGCTTCCACCGCGAACGCCCAGGCGATCCAGTCTCCGTCATGCGAGAGCGAGACGTCGACGGCCTCCCCCTCTCCGTCCAGTAGCACAGCCGGTGGCCGTCGGCCGGGCTTGCCTGGCGCGCACACGATCTCGAGCCGATGCTCATCGACTCCGAGGGCCTCAGCCATCGCGCCCCGTGCGGCGATTCGGACGGCGAGCGAGGCCCGCGAGTGTACGGCGTCCAGCTCCCGAGGGGTGAGCTTTTGCTCTAGGTCTTTGAGCTCGCCAGACCAGGCGGCGTCCGCCTCGTCGAGTCGCGCCAGCCCGCTGCTGGGCCGTTCGTCCTCCCCCCCCCCAACCCAGCCGATAGCGTGCCCCGTGTCACGGTCCCAGGCCGCTTCGATGTGCACGACCGTCGAATCGTATCGGACAGATCCCGTGCGAAGCCCGGGGCCGCTCTCGTGCCCACTCGCATGAGACCACGAAACGACGAACGCCCGGTGTGCGAAGGTCGGTGGCGTCCCCCGCAGCTTGGACACCGCCTTATATGCCGTTTCCTTCGCTGCCCACCGTTGCCACAACTCTAGATCCGGGTTCGCAGTATTGACCACGGCTGCGCGCTCTTCTTCCGAGAAGATCCGGCCCAGAAAGCGAGTGTCTTTAGCCTTTCCAAGCACCCTGGGATCGCCGAGGTCGACGACGTCATTCCCGACGATCAGCATGGACTAGCAGACCGTCTCGGGCACTATGTCTCGTCTGCGCCCGGTCCCCGGGGCGGGGCCATGGCGAGCAGGCCGGTCCGTACCGTGTTCGGTACGCGCATCGGCCGTCGGGTTGCTCCCATCCAGACTGCCGTGACCAGAGACCGAGTCACGACGACGGTTGGGGCGTCCGACCTGACGATCTCCTGAGCGAACTTCATGCTGGTTCGTCGGAACGAATCCATCCAGGTGCGCACGATCAGTTGGTCTCCTCGTCTCGCCTCGGACACGTAGTCCACTTCGCAGCGGACCACGAAGATCGTCCATCCGCGCTCGTCCAGAACATTCCAGGAGAACCCGGCCTGTTGCATGGCTTCGAAGCGCGCATGCTCCAGATAGGTGAGAAAGACCGCGTGGTTCACGTGTCCGAACGAGTCGAGCTCGGAGCTTCGCACATCAATCACGGTTTTGGCGACAGAAGCACCGTCGCTGGTCGGCGTCATGGCGGAAAGGACGCCGGAAAGGGGGGGGGCAGCAAGGGAGGACCTTGCCGCAGTGTCGTGCTCTTGGGTACCGTGGGCGGTGTCTGCTGCCGCCCGAATCCTCCTCCCGCGCCATCGCGCCCGCGCGGTTGCCGTACCCCAGCACGTCCGTGTAGTGGGTTTGCTCGTCGCGCTCTGCCTCCTTCCATTCGTTCAGGTGGAGGCCGTCGCTGAGGAGGCCGCGAGCCCTAGCCACGAGCCGACGGCGTGGTCGGCAAGCGTTGCGCCCGATTCTACTCTTCTGGTTCTCGCGGCGGCTTCGCTCGCTGAGGTGTTGCCGCACCTCGCCGAAGCGTGGCGCCAGGCGGGCGGTGTCGAGGTGCAGTTCTCCTTTGACGCCACCTCCCGACTGGCTGTGCAGGCTCTGCAGAGCCCTTCTGCAGATGCGTTTTTTGGGGCGGACCTCGAGTGGATGAAGTGGCTGGAGGAGCGCTCGGCCATACGAGAAGGCGACGCCGAATCAGTTGCGGCCAATGAGCTGGTCGTTGTCGTGCCTACGGCGGCGAGTCCGCCCGCAAAGCCCACCGACCTCGTGCATTTTCCCCGAATCGCACTCGCGGGCGAAAATGTGCCCGCCGGCCGTTACGCTCGCGCGGCGCTCGAGGCGACGGGTGTGTGGGCCGAGGTGGCTGACAACGTGGTGCGTGGCGGCTCGGTCCGGGGTGCCTTGGAGTGGGTGGCCCGGGGGGAGGTGCCCGTCGGCGTCGTGTACCGGACAGACGCAGAGGCCGAGCCAGGCGTTCGGGTCGCGTTTTCGTTCGAGGAGGGTAGCCACCCTCCGGTTCTCTATTGGGCTGCTCCGTTGGCTGCTACGGACGCTCCGGAATCGACGGACTCGTTCCTTCGCTTCGTAGGCAGCGAGGAAGGCCGGGCCATCTTCGTTGCTTCGGGCTTCGCGGAAGCAGTGTCCTCAGCAGTGCCTACATCGGCGCAGGCCCTAGTGGATGGAGCGCCGATCCAGCCGCCCGCCGTGGTCTCCGCGGTTCGGCTCTCGCTGCTGGTCGCGCTGCTGGCGACACTCGTCGGCTTGGTTCCCGCAGTGGGTCTCGGGTGGGTGTTGGCCCGCCGGGAGTTCCCGGGGAAGGCTCTACTGTCGACGCTGGTCATGGCCCCGCTGGTCATGCCGCCGGTGGTCACCGGCTTTCTCCTGCTCAGCGTACTCGGTGGGGGAACGCCCCTGGGAAGCTGGCTCGCCTCTCTGGGTTTGCCGGTTCCGTTCACGATTCTCGGCGCCGCAATCGCAGCGTTCGTCGTCGGACTCCCGCTTTATGTGATCTCGATTCGCGGCGCCTTCGAGGCGGTAGATCCGATGTACGAGGAGCTGTCGTGGACGCTGGGTGCTCCCCCAAGCCGGACCTTTTTCCGCGTGTCTTTGCCGCTCGCGCTCCCGGGCATTGCGGCCGGCGCTGTTCTGGCGTTCGCGCGTGCTCTGGGCGAGTTCGGTGCGACGGTGGTCTTGGCGGGCAACGTTGAAGGCTCGACACGGACCATAGCGCTCGCGGTGTACACGCTGCTCGAATCGCCATCCGGCCGGAGCACGATCTGGGTGCTGGTCGGCGCTAGCGTGGCCATCTCCATGCTGGCTCTGCTGGGATTCGAGACCCTCTCTCGTCGACAGAAGCTGCGCTTGGATGACAGACATGGCCGCTGAAACTCAGTACGGGCTCAGTCTGGATTTCGAGATCCCGTTGGCGTCTCAGACGATGCGTGTCCAGCTCGAAACCGAGAGTGCCGCGATCGCGATCGTGGGTCCCTCCGGGGCGGGAAAGAGCACGATTCTGCGTGTGCTCGCCGGCGTGGAGCGACGCGCGCGAGGGGTCGTGACGTTCGGAGGGCAGCGCTGGCAGGACGACCACGCTGGCACGCTCGTGCCGCCGTGGCGACGACGAGTGGGATGGATGCCACAGGAGGTTCTACTCTTCCCTCACCTGACCGTGCGGGACAATCTCGGCTACGGAGGCCCTTCTGCTGGGGCTGTTGAGCAGACTGCGCATTTGTTGCAGATCGCGGGGTTGCTCGAGCGGCAACCCCGACGTCTCTCAGGCGGAGAGCGGCAACGCGTAGCTCTTGGACGGGCGTTGCTCGCGGAGCCACGGCTCTTGTTACTCGACGAGCCGTTCTCAGCTCTCGATCGACCGCTGCGCGCTGAGCTCGCACTTGTGGTGCGTCAGTGGTGCGAGCAGCGTGGTGTTCCGCTCGTGCTCGTCAGTCACGATGAAGCAGATGCTGAAGTGCTGGCCGAAGAGCGGTGGCACCTCTCGGACGGCGAGCTTCTTCGCACATAGCCGTCGAACCCAGCCCCCTACTCCTCGAGCAGCCCTCTCTCTCGAATCAAGTCGGCCAATTCACCGCGCGACCCGACCTCGAGCTTGTGGAAGATGTTCTAGAGGTGGTGGAGGCAGTGCGCGTCGCCATACCGAGCTTCTTTCCGATCGCCTTGTTGGAGAGTCGCTGAGCCACGAGCCGTGCCACTTCTAGCTCACGGGCGGTGAGTCCTGCAACTCCCTCACCGACTCCTCTAGGGGGCGGTCGATGCCCGATTTGGCGGAACTGGATTCTAGCCTTCTCCAACTCCAGCTCAGCTCCGAGCTTCAGAAAGATTTCGTAGACACGCTTTAGTTCTTCTGCCGACTCCTCTGGGCGGTCGATCTCGGCCAAGCGGCCTGCCAGCTGTCGCCGTATGCGCGCAGTGTCCGGGATCATTGGAATCTCCTCCAATGCCTCCGCTGCCTGCCGCATGAGGTCGATCGCCGACTTCGAATCTCCCCGCTTCCAGCACACTAACGCGTCGATAGCGTCGGCCCAGCAGAAACCGAGCTTGTGGTCCAGCTTCCGCGCGTGCCCCCGCATGCGGACGCTTACTGCTTCGGCTCGGTCGATCTCGGCCCATAGGCATGCCTCACCGAGGACCGGTAGCACGCGGTGGATTGCCCACAGGACGTATTCCGTACCCTCGGCGATGCGCAGGCCGTTCTCCGCTGCCTCAATCGCCTCTTGGTACTCTCCAAGGCCGAGCAAGTAGTGCGCCAGGCCTATGTACGCTGGCACGGCCCGGTGAACGTCGATCGGCCCTTTACCACTACGGAGCCCCGAGATGTCCACGGCCTCGTCCACGAGCGCCTGCGCCTGCTCGATCGGGATCGGTGGGTCGTTCCCAACGTGAGCGAGTATCCCGTCGAGTGGGCCTACGGCGCGGAAGTGCAGATCGACGTCGTGGCGGGATTCTCCCTGGCGCTTCGGTGCGGTCTATTGGACTTCAGGAGCGTAGACGACGGTCAGGGTGCAGCATCGACACGACCCGGAGGTCGCGCGGACTGGGATCACGACATTGCGCGCTACGAAATCGGCGTTGGCTATCGCCTAGCCCGTAATGCAGGGCTGCTCGGGATGTTCATGCACAATCAAAACGAAGAGCAGTACGGGGGAGATCCTACCGGCGACCTCTTTGCGGTCCGGCTCTGGTGGGCGTTCTAGCGCTAGCGGCGTGGAATTCGATGTTCAGATTCCGGTAGAGATCCGAGTTCGGGTCACCGAGCTTCAGCCATGATTACACACGAGCTACCGACCGAGCAGGTGATGCTAGAGGCCTTCCTCGCGCGTGACACCTCCTACGACGGGGTCTTCGTCACGGGTGTCCAGACGACCGGGATCTTCTGCCGACCGACGTGTTCAGCCAAAAAGCCTCGCCCGGAGAATGTTCACTTCTTCGGCACCGCCCATGAGGCGCTGCTTTCGGACTTCCGGCCGTGCAAGCGGTGCAGGCCCATGGAGCCGAGTGGCACCGCCCCGGAGTGGCTGCGGCCTTTGCTCGCTGAAATCGAGACTGACCCGGGCCGCCGGTGGACCGACCAGGACGTGCGCGCTGCGGGCCTGAGTCCAACACGAGTGCGGCGTTGGTTCAAGCAGCACCATGGTATGACATTCCATGCCTACGGGCGGGCCAGGCGCCTCGGCGCGGCCCTTGGACACGTGAAGCAAGGCTCGCGCGTGAGTCGTGCCGCCTTCGAAGCAGGCTACGACTCCCTCTCCGGGTTCCAGGCCGCGTTTCGTCAGTACTTCGGCTCAACGCCCACGGAGCTAGAGGGGGCGACGGTTGTACGCGTGGACCGGATTACCACTCCGCTCGGACCCATGTTGGTGGGAGCGACGGACGATGCGCTCTGCTTGCTGGAGTTCGTCGACCGACGAGCGTTGCCCACACAGGTCGCGAGAATTCGCAAAGGTCTCGGCGCCGTCTTCGTGCCTGACCGGAACGGGATCGTCGACCGGGCCGCGCGACAAGTGGAGTCATACTTCGCTGGTACGCTCGAGGCCTTCTCCGTACCCACGATCGCTCCTGGCACTAACTTTCAGAAAGCCGTGTGGGATGCGTTGGCGGCGATTCCATACGGACAAACGCGAAGTTATGCGGAGTTGGCTCAGGGGATCGGGCGTCCCTCCGCGGTGCGTGCTGTGGGCAGCGCGAACGGCATGAATGCGCTCGCGATCGTAGTCCCGTGTCATCGGGTGATCGGCGCAGACGGCAAGCTCGTGGGTTACGGTGGCGGCTTGTGGCGAAAACAGCGCCTGCTGGAACTGGGCCAATCTGTAAGCCCTGGTCGGACTTAGGGTTACGTTACTCTAGCTGGCCTCGGCTGCTCGCCCGAAACGGCGGTGGCGGTTTGAGAACTCTGACATCGCCTGCGCGAGTGCGTCGCCTCCGAACTCCGGCCACATACGATCGGTGAATACGAGCTCCGCGTATGCGCACTCCCAGAGGAGAAAGTCGCTCAAGCGCTTCTCGCCACCCGTTCGTATCAGAAGGTCGACATCCGGCGACGCTTCCTTGGCGTGCATCGCTTGGCCGAGCAAGAGAGAGAGCGACGCCCGATCGACGTGTGTGCCGGCTGACGCCTTACGGATGGCGGACAGGAGTAGGTCGCGGCTCGAATAGTCCACGGCGAGCCGTAGCGTCAGTTTGCGACACTCGGCGGTAGTACGCTCCGACTCTTCGATCAGGCGCACGAGGCCCGGTGCGAGGCGATCGCGTCGACCGATGACCTGGAGGCGTACGCCCTCGGCTTTCAGTTCCGCGATCTCGCTCTTGAGATACCGACGGAACAGCTTCATGAGCAGCCCGACTTCTCGCTCGGGGCGCTGCCAATTGTCGGATGAGAAGGCATACAAGGTCAGGACGTCGATGCCGAGGGTAGGGGATGCTTCGACTACCCGGCGGACCGCTTTTGCGCCTTCGCGGTGCCCCCACTCGCGCCGACGTCCACGTTCCTGCGCCCAGCGTCCGTTTCCGTCCATAATGATCGCGACGTGCAGCCCGGACCGATCAGGCGTACGAAGAGGACTCTGTGTCATAGAGCCTGCCTCCGAAAAAAAACGGGAGATGTCGTGACCCGATCGTCAGACATCACGGGTCGCATGGATGATGGCCTCCATGTGATCCAGGTAGCGCTGAAGCTCGCGCCGACCAACCTCGGTCAATTCGTACTCGGTCCTCGGCATTCTGCCCTCGAACGATTTCACACAGGTCACATACCCGGCGTCCTCGAGGCGCCGCGCGTGTGCGCTCAAATTGCCATCCGTAGCGCCGAGCAGCTCCTTGAGGTCCGTGAATGTGAGCGACCCGTTTACCGCGAGGGCGCTTACGATGCCGAGCCGAACCCGTTCATGAATCAGCCTATCGAGTTCTAGGGCGTCCACCTGCGCATGCCGTCCGCGGATTTCCGCCAACGGGGCTGACTCAGCAAGTGTCCTTTCCTTGGCTGATTCCCCCCCTCTACCCGCCATGTTTCCTCCAGATGACGATACCAAACAAGATGTGCAGCCCGCTGAAGCCCGCGGCCATGAACGCGTTGCCGTAGCCCGTCGGGGCGAAGAAAGAGATGGTCCCCAGACCCATGAATGCGGCACCCATGAGTGGGACGGGCCGCACGGAATACGAACCTCCGGTGACGATGCCTGTGCCGTACAACAGCAGCCAGACGCCGGGGAGTTGCTCGATCAATGCAGCTTGGATGAAAACCACCGTGAGCACCGCTCCGACCGCCAGAGGTGGGATCACGTTCCAAGCAAACTTGAGACCCGACCCCGTTAGTAGACCCTCCCCTGCGGCAGCCGACTTTCGAGCCATCGAAAGCGTGGCGACCGCCAGCGAAGTGACCGCGGTGACGAGCCATGTGGCGACCCACGCGGTTGGAGTGGGGGCCCCGGCCGCGATCACCCCCGCGGCACCTGCGATCAGGCCCATGAGCACGCCGCCGATGCCCGAGACGTGGGTGAAGGACGCCGAGCGCTGCATCGTCTCTCGGATGTAGCGCAGATTGTCCATTGCCCGATCGTGCAGGGCCACTGGCCCCCGGTCCGGAGCCTTGGGTTTTCTTGCGGGCAGGTTCATTGACGCACGATGGGGCTTGATTCGTACACGAGCAAGTACTTTGCGTCACAAAGTAGTGGCGCTAGCTGCCAGCCGGCAACCGTCAGTTCGGCTTCCGAGAGATCACCTTGAGCGCAGCCGGAAGAATGCGTGCCTCAACAGTTCGGCCAACCGAGCGGCGCACGTCCCCGTCTACCTCGAAGCGCGGCGGAGTCGGGAAGTTCAGGCAAAAGCCGGTATCATCGAGCACCTCCACGCGATCCGACCTCACGTGTCGACCGCGTTCCGCCAAGTTGAAGAGCTTGAGACGCGAAAGTGGCGATGCGTCGAGGATCTGGCACGCATGCAGCTTCCCGTCTTGTGCATTCGCATTCGGGGCGATTGGGAAGCCACCCCCGAAGAACGGGGCGTTCGAGACGGTGAGCATGAGGTGGAGTCGGTCTTCGCGCTCTCGACCGTCTGCCGCCTTGAGCTGTACCTGGAGGCCGGGGAAGCGAAAGAGCTGCTGTAAAGCAGTGATCTTGTAGAGCAACTCACCCTTGAGAAAACGCGCTCCCGCCGCCGCATCGATCACCGCGATGTCGAACCCAAATCCGATCAAATTCAGGAAGTGACGCTTCTCCAAGCGCCCCGGGGTGTGCTCGGACGCACTCTCGGTCTCGACGAGCCCAACGTCGACAACCTCGGTGTGCCCGGCCGCCAAAGTCCGCACTGCGGCTTCCGCATCGGACGGATCCAAACCCAGGCTGCGTCCGAAGTCGTTGCCCGTGCCATTCGGCAGCAAGCCGAGCGCGACGTCGTCGCGTCCGCTCGCTAACAGCCGGTCCGCCACGTTGCTCCAGGTGCCGTCGCCGCCCACCGCCACGACGACATCGTACCCGTCTTCTACTGCCTTCTGTGCGAGGTCGCGCTCCCCACCGGGTACCTGCGACTCCCCGAATGTGACATCGGAGAGCTGCGCGCTGAGAAGTCGCTCATAGACCTCAATTCGTCGCTTCCCGCGCCCCCGGCCCGCGGCCGGATTGAAGATGACGAAGTGGCGTGGCACGGGTTAAAGCGGTAGCAGAGGCTCGAACGTCTGTAGACCGGCTTCGTACCACTGCTCACGGAACGGATAGGTATTCACGTCGTCGATCGTGAGCCCGGCGGTCATGGCGTGCTCATAGAGTGTGAGCGACCCCTTCTCCTCCTCGTGCTCGGAGTGTGGCGCCTCCATGTAGATGTTCGCCTTGAACTTGGCATCGGTCCCGTCCTCCACGGTAAACGCGTTGTAGAGGTTCTTGGTCGGCACATACGTGTGTTTGGTGACCGTGAAGTCGAGTACGGGCGTATCGCCGTCCCGGACCGTGACCTCCATCGTCTCGGGAGACTCGGTCATCGCGATGTCGAGATCCGACATGTAGTGCGGCAGGTGCCAACGTTCGATCGCGTGCAATCGGGACGCCTCCGACGACGTGCCGACACAGAACGGGAAAAACGCGGCCTTCGGTAGCGGCTTGCCGGGCTCCACCACCGGCGGCACGATGATCGCCAACACCACTTCGAAGTAGTGGCCCACCTCACTCTCGGTGAACTCGAAGCAGGTCAGAGCCAGTATGCTCCGTTCGTGCTGCATCTCCATCGGCTCGAGGTGGGATGGCAGCAGCTTGCGGGCGTCCGAGGTGGGCATCTCGAAGAAGGCGCCGACGCAGTTTCGGAAGCCGTAGTAGGTGTAGTCCGTGTCACTCATGTGGAACTCTCAGCTTGATGCTGGTTGGCGGGATCGGTTAGCCTTTGCCGTCAACCGCATGCATGTGTGAATCGTCTGTTGTCCTGCGTCGCTCAGAGGCGTCTCGTTTGAAACTCCGCGGCTACCTCGCCATCATCGCTGTTTTCGGTGCCATCCTGCTCTGCGATCCGATCCAACGCTTCGTGATCGTGCCACTGGGTTGGCTCTTTCCCGCTCGCCGGGACCGCCTTCTCGTCGCCTGGGCCCAATGGCTCGGGTGGATGATAACCGCCCCACTGTCCTTCATCGGTGGCGCGTCGATCCCCGAGCCCGCAAAAGTCCCTTCCGGGCCGGGCGTGCTGATCCTGATGAACCACCAGTCGCTCATCGACATCCCGCTGATGGTGAAATGCATCGACAACGGATATCCTCGCATCGTCACTCGCAAGCGCTACGCGCGATGGATCCCGCTAATCTCGCATGTGCTAAGGCTTTATCAATTCCCGTTGGTCGATCCCACGGCACAGGCGGGCCAGACCCGGAAGATGTTGAGATCACTCCAGGACGCGGCTCGAACGTCCCAGGTGCCTGTGATGATCTTCCCAGAGGGCACACGCACCAAGGACGGGGAGGTCGGTGAGTTCATGACGACCGGCCTTAGGCTGATCCTGAGAAGCCGCCCATGGAAGGTCTTCGTCTTCGTGGTGGACGGCTATTCTGGCTATCCGAAGCTGGTCGACTTCTTGGGTGGCATGGCGGGGCTCGAGGGCCGGATCGAACTAGCAGGAGAGTTCGAGTGGTCCGATCCGAAAGCTGACCACAAGCCGTTCGTCGAGGGGCTCCGACAGTTGATGATCGACCGTCTCGCCGAGATGCGGGAGGCTTCAGGCGCGTGAAGGACGTACCTGTATCTGTGGCCACCGAGCTGGCCGACGCCCTCGTCAGTGCCGGGGCCGGCACAGTCCGGTCGATCCTGCTGTATGGCTCGCATATGTTGGGAGCGAATCCGGACAGGCATAGCGCCGTAGATTTCGTGGTGATCGTAGACGAATATCGGCGCTTCTATGCTGCCTTGAACGCGTCCGGCGAACTCCACCGGCCCACATGGCTGCTCGCCACGACGGCGCACTTCCTCCCGCCGAACGTCATCGCCTTCGCGCCCGAGCACGTCCACGATGGTATTGCGAAGTGTATCATTGTCAGTCGTGCTCATCTGGAGCACGGATTGGGGCCGAACCCCCCAGATCACTTCTTGCTCGGCCGCCTCGTTCAGAAGGTTGGTCCGATCTACAGTGCGACACCGAATGACGCCGACTGGGTCGAGAACCTGCTGGCTTCGGCGCGTGATGGGGTCTTGAAATGGATGGAGCCATACCTCGAGGGCCCCGTCGATGCCGAGGGTCTGGGCCGCCGCATGTTGGAAGTCTGCTATGGGGGCGAGCTTCGGCCCGAGTCCCGACAGCGTGCGGGCCGGATCTTCGAAGGCCAGGCCGATCACTTTCGAGAGCACTTTGCCGGCGTGCTGACGCGTGGAGTGGAGCAGGGCGTGCTCGTCGAGCGGACCGACGAGGACGAGAGTCGTGTCGGGCCTCTCACTACCTATGCGTTGGCCCAGCCAGCGTCACCGGAGGCGCGGCGGAAGTGGCGCAGGCACTTTCAAAGGTCCAAGGCCCGAGCCACTGCTCGCTGGTTCAAATACATGGCGACCTTTGCCAACTGGCTGCCTTATGTGGTACGTAAGGTCGAACGGCATCGCGGTGAGCGCATTGAGCTGACCGCTCTTGAAAGGCGACTTCCGCTCCTATTCCTGTGGCCACGGGCCATCAAAGTCTTGTTGACCCGACCCTCCAAGGAGCTCTCCCGGTGACCTCTGACCTCACCGTCTTGCTCGTAGTGCTCGGGCTCGCCCTCGCCACGATGCCCGTGTATGGGTTGAGCGCCGCGCGCACTGCCGCGGACCCGTACGAAGCGGCCGATCGCGGCGGTTTCGTGCTGGGAGGCTTTGTGCGTAGCTGGTTCTATTGGTTCATCGGGCCGCTGGTGCGCATGTCCTTGGCCCTCAGGATCTCGCCCACGTTCTTCAACCTGCTCGGGGTCGCCTTCGGCATCGGGGCGGGAGCTGCGTTTGCGACGGGCCATGTGTCGCTCGGCGGCTGGGGAGTGCTGCTCGGCGGAGCGGTGGACGTTTTCGACGGACGTATCGCGCGTGCGCGAGCAATGGCAAACGAGCGAGGAGCCTTCCTCGACTCGACGCTCGATCGCTTTGCCGAAGTCGGTGCGTTTGTTGGACTGGCCGTGCTCTTCCGGGATTCAGCGCCGGCCCTGACGCTTGTTGTGACCGCCCTGGGAGGCTCTCTGCTGGTCAGTTATGCTCGCGCGAGGGGAGAGGGCCTGGGCGTCCAGTGCAAAGTAGGCATCATGCAGAGAGCGGAGCGGCTTCTCCTCATCGGATTTGCCGGCTTGTTCGACCCCGCGGTCACGCGCCTGATGCCGTGGGACTCCGGCACGCTGCTGCTCGGTGTGCTCGGCCTCGTCGCGATTGGCACCGTCGGCACCGCGATCTTCCGGACCGTGTGGATCGCGCAGCGACTGTCGTAATCGGTAGTCGGACTGGCACTTAGGTGGCTCGACAGCGCCCCTGACCAACAAATCCTACCTCTTGATCGTCGCACGAATTCTCATGCTGCCGTGCGCCGCAGCGCGCTCCTAAATCAGGCCGGGTGATTGCTGCCCGGCTCCCGCTAGTGAAGCCCTCTTTTTCACCAGCAAGTGGGCCGAATACGGACCTCGCCCCTTCGGGCGGCTTGTCCTTTTCGTTTTGACCGTTTGACTCGGGTGAGGGCGCGCCTGTAAGCTTCGTGCCTGACGTCTGGAAGGAGGTTCGTACCAATACGCTCGACAATGATCCCACGGCGGTTCGCTTACGCGTCGGCTTTGCCGATGCTAGCGCTGCTGACGTTCGTGTCCCCGCCCCGCGCCCAAGCGCAACAAAGCCCTGACGACGCGGGTGGGGTGACGTTTACGCGAGACATTGCGCCGATCCTGCAGCGAAGCTGTGTACGCTGTCACCGGCCGGGTGGTGTCGGCCCCATGTCGCTCGTCGAGTACGAGGACGTGCAGCTGCAGGCGCGGCGGATCATGCGAAGGACAGGAATCCGCGACCGGATGGGCGCGATGCCGCCTTGGTATGTCGAGAAGGACATCGGCATCCAGCACTACAAGGACGATCCGTCGCTGAGCAGCGAAGAGATTGCCTCGATCGCGTCCTGGGCCCGCAACGGCACGCCGATGGGAGATCCGGCCGACATGCCCACGGCCTTGGTCTTCCCTGACAAGCCCGGCTGGACGCTCGGGGAGCCAGACCTGGTTGTCTCCTCGCAGGAGTTCCTTGTCAAAGGGGAGGACCCCGACTGGTGGGGGGACATCAAAGCGGCTCCGACCGGACTTACGGAGGATCGCTACGTAGCCTCGGTCGAGATCAGAGAGATCAACGATGTTGGCCAGGGTGGCCCGAGCGACCGTGAGACCGTTGGCGGCCTCTACGTCTTCCATCACATGGTCTACAGCACTCGAGTGCTGGACGATCCGGACGCGCGCAACGTCAGCTGGCCGGTGCATGAGGTCGGGCGCAACGCCGACATTTTCGATCCCGAAGGGGCTAGGCTGCTGAAGGCCGGCTCGAGCATCGTATCGAATTCGACTCACCTGCATTCGAACGGAACCGATACGCGAGCGCATCTCGAATTCGGCTTCAAATTCCATCCAAAGGACTACGAGCCGAAATACCAGCGGGCCATCTTCCCCTTCGGCAATGGCTCGGACATCGACATCAAAGCCGGGGAGAAGGACCAGGAGCTGCACGCGTACACCGTGCTGCAAGCCCCCACCAAGGTCGTCACCTTCGAGCCACACCTGCATGCGCCCGGAGACCGGATGTGCCTGGAGGCCATCTGGGGCTTCAACGTCGAGACTCTGTCGTGCGTCGGCTACGACCACAATTGGGTCCGCGGATACACCTTCGAAGACGACTATCAGCCGTTACTGCCAGCGGGGACGATCCTGCACATCACTGGGTACATGAACAACACCGACGAGAACCAGAACGTCGCGGATGCCCGGAACTGGCAGGGTGCAGGGAACCGGTCGGTAGCGAACATGTTCATCGACTTGGGCATGCGTCTGACCATGACCGATGAGCAGTTTCAAGAGGAGATGGCCAACCGAAGGGAGCGGCTGAACCTGAACGTCAACGATCACGTCATCGGTTGCCCGCTGTGTATGGTGATCCCTCAGCCCTCACGGTGATGGGCGTGGTACGCGCTGTGCCCGGTGATCTCTCAGCCTTCGCAACCGTGAGTGCGAGTCGTGCTCGGTGTGCGAGGGCCACGGTCGGCCTGATCGGGACGATTGCGCTGACGCTACTGCTCTCGGCCCAACCGGCCCAGGCACAGCTGGCCTACCAGACGGGCCAGAATGTCACGCCGGCCTACGAGGGATGGATTCCGAACGACGACGGCTCGTTCAGCCTCGTGTTCGGCTACATCAACAGGAACTGGCAGGAAGAGATCGACGTAGCCGTCGGCGAAGGGAACGGCATCTCTCCCGGGGCGATAGACAAGGGACAGGTCACGCACTTTTTACCGCGCCGTAATCGTTTCGCCTTCATGGTCAGGGTGCCCGCCGACTTCGGCGACGGCGAGTTGGACTGGGCTCTGACGACCCAAGGCGTGACTGAGCACGCCTACGGGTCACTTCGCTTGGACTACAAACTCGACAACGTCGTCATCGCCTCGGAAACCGGAGCTCTCGGTATCGGCGCCAGCAATGCGGAGATCAGAGCGAACACCCCGCCGGTGCTCACCGTCGAAGGTGAGAGCGTGCGCCGGGTAGGCGTGGGCGAAGCCGTCACGCTCATCGCGACGATCGTCGATGACAGCATGGAACGCGCGATCGAGAGGCAACAGGCTCGCGCGGAGGCAGCAGCGGAATCACCCGCGGAGGGTCCGCCGAAATTGACGGCCGCGCAGCTGCGCCCTCCCATTCGCATCACCGTGTACAAGAGGGTCGGGCTGCATATGTCGTGGTTCCTCTTCCGAGGTGAGGGCGAGGTGTCGTTCGAACCACGGCAGGTGAAGACGTGGGAGGACACGCGCACGGGTGCGAACTCTCCGTGGGCACCGCTGTGGAGCGCACCCCTGGTGCCCGAGGATGGTCGGTGGCTGGTCGAGGTCACGTTCGATCGACCGGGCACGTATGTGCTGCGCGGTCGAGCGGACGACGGAGCGCTCTATCACGACCAGGACGTGACCATCATCGTTGCGCCGGTGAGTTAGCCCCGGACAACAACTGGAAGTCGTATGACGTTTGGCGGACGACCAGCGCATCATCACGATTCGGGACGCGTCCGAGTCTGGGGGCGACGGCGTTAGTGAAGTCACCTACATCCAGAACTTCTTCACCGAGCTGGGGCGACGCTTGGCGAACTGAGCGGGTTTTGGACTTGTCAGGGGACGTCAGGCTCGATTCTGGGCGATGCCGACGCTAACTGGTTCACGCTCTCTCGCACACAACGCACAAACGCCGACCTCATACAGGCTGGGGAGAACGGCGTCGCTATTTGTACCCAATGCTCTTACTTCAACTCCGGCGACAGGACTCGAACCTGTGACCCGCTGGTTAACAGCCAGCTGCTCTACCAACTGAGCTACGCCGGATCGGCACCGCGCACGATCGAACAGCGCGGACGGAAAATAGAGATCGACTGCGCGAGAGTGTCAACCGGGTGCGGCAGAGACAGTGGTCCGTCGCGGCTGGGCCTTGGAAAGGATGCTCCACACGGCGGGCCCGATGTCGTGGGCCGTCTGCCACAGCTTCGCGTGTCTACGGCTCGCGACCCGCGCCGCTTCGGCGAGGTGAAGAGACGAGAGTGCCGGGCCTCGATGAGGGTATGGGCGCTCGAACCAGTGGAAGCCGGTGAGCACCGCGGACGGCCCGGCCGGGGTGGAGAACACGGTGAAGTCAGGCGACCACCCCGCCAGTGGCGCTGCGCGGACCTCTAGGCGGCCGGACTCGAGCATGCGCTGGAGAAACGGGAGTCGTGGTGCACGCGCGGGGTCGTTGATGAGGCCGCGGGCCTCGGCGGCGAGCTGGATCGCGGTCATTTGTGCGACGAGGACTCGGAAGCACTCGACGTTCTCTAGCTCCCGCTCCGTGAGGTTCATCGTGCTGAGGCGTACGCGCGTCACCGCTGTGGCGATGTCGGTCGACTGACTTGCCAGCGTTCCGAAGACGTCCCGGAAGTCCGGCCGCGTGCGGTCATCCAGTAGCGCAGCCGACTGGGGTACGATCCCCAGCAGTGATGAACCCATGAACCGTCCTGATCGAGAGGGTACGATCCAAGATCGGTGCTGGCCTGCTTCACGACATCGGCAAGATCGAACCGGTTTTCACGGATGTTCTGAGGAAGCCGGATTCGCTGAGCGACGAAGAACGGGCGATCATCGAGTCGCACGTCACCAAAGGCGTAGACCTGCTTCGCGAGCTATCATCTGTTCCCGAATCAGTCATCAAGACGGTTCGCCACCATCACGAGCGGGAGGACGGCAACGGGTACCCCGACCACCTACTAGATGATGAAATACCTGTCGGAGCCAAAATCATTGCTGCGTGCGATGCCGTCGATGCGATGCTCTCGGACCGCCCTTACAGAGAGGCGCTCCCGATGCGCGTGGTGCGAGAAGAGCTGGTAGAGCACGCTGGCAAGCAATTCGATCACCGCGTTATCAGGGCGATGATGGCGGCCGACGTTCTTGACGAATACGCCGATATTGTGCGCCGCAGTCGAGAAGTAACGGAGATCGTCGCTGAGCATGGACTTTTCGCAGATCTGCGTCCGCGTACCGTGGCTCAGAAGCCCAGGGCTGCACGTTGGAGGCGGTTCGCCCGGATATCATCGTCATAGCGTGCCTGGGCTGCTGTGAAGGCCTATTTCGACCGTTCGCGTAGCCGGTCGAGCCAGGCCGACCTCGTATGGAGCCGGAGGTCGTGCGCGATGCAACGGGCCTCCTCGATCCGCTGTGACTGAATCGTCTCTCCGGCTCTGGCGGCGAGTTCCAGTTCGATCATCCCGACCTTCAGCCAAGCGCCGAGCATCCTCGGAAACAGTTGTGGCTGGTCTTCCCGTAGAGCTTCGAGTGCAGCCTGATGCATACCTCTTCTGGTAAGTACGGCTGCTCGAAATCGGAGGATGAGGCTGGGGTCGTGGTACCAATACGGGAGCGTCTCCAGCAGCTCTTCGAAGCGTCACGCTTCAGAGAAGCGCCCTTGCTCCAGCGCGCAGAGTCCGAGTCCGGCGTGCACAGCGTTGGAAAAATGAGGAACGGGAGCGGTGGGGAAGGTGTCACGAACGCCACGATATCTACTCTCCGCATCGCCAAAGTCGTGCCGTAGCAACGCCAGCTCCGCGAGATTCAAGTAGTGGTTCGTCGACACGCGCTGGACGTCACCGCCTGAGAGAAGGGGTACGGCGCGAGCGAAGGACTCCCCCGCCTCATCCAGGTCACCGACGTCCAGTTGAAATGCTGCCACGTTCGCCTCAATCGCGCACCGCACAAAGCGATCGCCACTTCCCTCAGCTACTGCGCGTGCCTCCCCGATGAGCTTCTGCGAAGCCGGCAGATAGAGTCGGGCAGAATAGGCGAGGATCGCGATCAACCTACACTGCGCCTTCAGAAGGTGGCTCTTGAATCCGTGCTCGAGCGCGATCTCCACGGCCCTTTCTCCTCGGGCGACCCCGTCCTCAGAGTCTCGAAACAGGACGCCCAGTCCCAGACTCGCATTCGACAGACAAGCGGCCTCCGGGGGCCCTGACCTGGCGACGACCGTCATTTCGTCCAGCAGAGCTCGTATCCTCGGCACGTTCCCCCGTTTGTGACGTAGGAATAGCTCCCCATCCAGTGCAAGCGCCACCGCTTCCGAATCCTTTGCCCGCCTGGCCTCTGCCTTCACCTGGATCAGGCGATCGATGAGATCTGACACGGGCGTTTCGCCGTTCTCGGCCAACCCTTCCACGCGCAGGATCTCCATCCGGCGAGCGGTGGGTTCGTCCCCCGTCCGCCTGAGGCGTGTTGCCGCGAGCTCGAGCATCGGATTTGAGCGCGTCAGCTGCCGGTCCATGTGCAGAGCCTTCGCCAAGTCCGCCGTCGCCGAGGCTCGCCGAAGGGGGTCGGTCTCGTTCTGCACAACAATCTCGAAGAAGTGGACGGCTGCGGTGCCGGCGCCGCCTTCACGTGCCTCTGCCGCCGCGATTTTCGCATAGTGGATCGCTCGCTTGGGCTCCCCGGCTTCGGCGAAGTGGATTGCCAGTTCACCCGAAAGTTCCGAGGCGTCGAGGGGCTCCATGTGTGTGGCCACTCTGGCGTGCAGGAGGGGCCGACGGGCATCACCGATGTGCTTGTAGAGGGCGCTTCGGAACAGTTCATGGGAGATGCCGACGCTGCCGTGATCGACTTCCACGAAATGCGATCGCTATAGCTCCTCAATGCGATCGACACACTCGTCGAGTTCGAGGTCGGTGAGCTCGCCCACCTCGACCAGCTTCATCGGACGCGCTCGAACGGCGAGCACTTCGGCCACGCGGGTAGCCCCCTCTGAGAGCTCCCCAATTCGTACGTCGAAGATCTGGCGTAGCGAGATGGGAATGGGGACGGTCTCGAGCGTCCGCTCGGGGAGTGGGAGTCGTCCAGCAACGAAGTCCTTGGTCAGCTCCGTCAGGTAGAAGGGATGTTTCGCGGCAAGGTCGCAGAGGTGCGCTCCGGTTGTATTGTCTAGTGCGCCATCCGCAATGTGGTCTACGAGCCGCCGGGCGTCGGAGTCGTCCAGTTCACCGAGGCGAACGGTGCGCATGCCGGTCCCGTCCGACCCCTGAATGAGCACGGAAAGCGGATCCCCTTTTCGAACCAACTCGGGGCGGGCAGCCGCGACGACCCCCAAGGTTCCCGACCCCCAACGCTTCTGCATGAACTGCAGCAGTGAGATGGTAGTAGGATCGGCCCAATGGATGTCGTCTAGGAAGAGCAGTGTGGGGCCCTCCTGAGCAAGGCGATCGAACAGCATCCAGAACGCATCGAGCAGTCGACGGGAGATGTACATACGGGATCTCTCCTGGGGGCCATCAATGCGGCTTGCTGGGAGGAAGGAGCTGATCACCGCCCTCCACGGATCACCGAGCGCTCGGAGGTGTGGCCGCAGGTCGACGCTCACGAGAGCATCGATAATCGGATTGAGCGCGATCTTACGCTCCAATTCGACTTCGACGGGCCGGGCGAGAAGACATCTGAAGCCTTCGAGGACTGCCTTGGTCCGAAGCTCCTCCATGAGTCGGGTCTTGTTGATGCCCGCTTCTCCGCTCACGAGCAGAAGCTCGAGATTCCCGCTCTCCACGCTCTGGAAGATTGTGCACGCCTCGGCCAACTGTGTGCTTCTCCCGAAGAGAGGCACGCGGGGTCGGCCTGCTTCAACAGAGGCTGGAGTTTCCGCAAGGGTGCGAATGCGGACCATGGGTGCGTCAAGGCGATCGGAGGCTCCTGTGCCTGTCTCTAGCGACTGTAGGTGGCTCGTGTAGGCCGCTTCGGCGGATGCCGTTCTTCCAACGTGCGCACGGGCCTCGATCACCCTTTCCACGTTGGCCGTATCACCTGGTGTGATCAAATAGAGTGCCTCAGCGGCATCTCGAGCGGATTCCCAGTCGTCCAATGCCACGCGGTCGTCCCACGAGCTGGTCGCCGCCCGACGGAGCTTGTTCGCAAGCGCCAGCCGGCGCCCTTCCAGCCAATCCGCGAGAGCCGCGCTCGTAGGTGAGAGATTTGAAGCGAA